>Ga0209700_102427_pt1 | contig 37753 bp, 17 predicted proteins | sample SiratroredBW_FD_187528 | JGI IMG/M metagenome (GOLD analysis project Ga0209700, IMG submission 187528) | Root nodule microbial communities of legume samples collected from California, USA - Siratro red BW (SPAdes) (version 2) | ecosystem: Host-associated > Plants > Roots > Nodule | place: USA...
GATGAAGGAGGACAAAATAGACTAAAGAAGAAGGTGGGCGAAGGAAGATGAGATGTAAGAGTGGAGAAGGGGAAATATAAAGAGAAAGGGGAAAAGAGGAGAGAGAGAACGTGATCGGGGCACAGTGTGAATCTGAAATTCATCTTCAAACTCTGAATTCAATTAGAGGGAGCTGTGCCCTGTGACCTGCTCTTTAATCATCTTCAAAAATGTCGCTCAATATGAAAACCCTAACCCAAGCATTGGCCAAAACCGCCGCGGTCATAGAGAAGACCGTGCAGACCACGGTGCAGGAGGTCACGGGCCCCAAGGCACTTCAGGACTACGAGCTCCTTGACCAGATCGGCTCTGCCGGGCCCGGGCTCGCCTGGAGGCTCTACTCGGCCCGGGCCCGTGATCCTGCGCGCCAGCACCAATACCCCGTCGTCTGTGTCTGGGTGTTGGACAAGCGCTCTCTCTCCGAGGCCCGAATGCGCGCGGGCCTCACCAAGGCCGCCGAGGATTCCTTTCTGGATTTGATTCGCACCGACGCCGCCAAGCTCGTCCGCCTCAGGCATCCCGGGGTCGTTCACGTCGTCCAGGCCCTCGACGAGACCAAGAACGCAATGGCTATGGTCACCGAACCCTTGTTTGCTTCCGCTGCCAATACTCTTGGCATTGTTGACAACATTCCTGTTCTTCCTAAAGATCTCAGGGGAATGGTACCTTGTTTTTTCAATTCCTTCTTATGCTTAGTAAATGATTCGCATCTCGTTTCGGTTTGTTACGTGATCTACTAGGTTAACTCGATCTATTAATTGCATTGCTGATTCTTTTCGGGATAAACTTCTTTTCTAGTCTGAGTTCGTGATGTTTTGATACGTTTCTTGGAATTTTAATACCGTGGCAAATAAATACCTGTAATTTAAATCCGTTTGTCACTTTGGTCTCTGTAGCTAATTCTGTTGGTCCCTGTTTTTGAATCCATTAGTCACGTTAGTTCTGCCTTTAACTTCTCAATGGACTATAGCCATAGTAAATTGTGCATATTAGGGGCTCGGATGACAGTAGTTTTAAATTTAGGGATTTACTTGACATTTTTCTAAATTTAGGGACTAAAATGGGGGCTTACACATCTTTTCGCTTGTTGCTGATGAAGGAGCCTTTGCTTTTCAGGAAATGGGACTGTTGGAGGTGAAACATGGTTTACTTCAGATTGCAGAATCCCTGGACTTTCTCCACAACCATGCTCATCTTATTCATCGAGCCATATCACCCGAGGTGATGATCTTTTGCATTACTGTGGCTCATGGTCTTAATTTGGGTTGCCGTTTCGTATTTCTTGATATTGTAGGAAATTTTGGACGATGGGGCCACAATTGTGGTCGTTGACACCTAAAAAGGTCTTGACGCTACTGAAATGACAGTTGTGGACTGTTTTTTAAAGCCTTGCTTCAACTTAATTTCTTCCGTTATTTATTTTGTTTAGCCATCTTTTTTATAAAAGACGAAATTCTGGCTCGTAAATATGGCCCGTGTGTGGCATCTAACTGGAAATGGTTTATAGCAATTAATTATATTGGAAATTTTGTTGTACCCGTCAGCAGCATCTATGTATTTCTAATTTCACTTTCATAGTCTCGCTTAAGCTTAAAGATATTTTCCGCTCTTTGAATTTTTGCGGAAGTGTCATTTTTCACCCTTCACAGTTCATTCATATGGATCACTTTTTCGTTTAATAGTTAACCTGTGGTACAAATCTTTTTCTGTTCCTTCTTTGTGAAATTTAAGATTGGCGAATTAAATACAATTGTCTATATTCCGCAGAACGTTCTTATCACCTTGAGTGGAGCCTGGAAACTTGCTGGATTTGGTTTTGCAGTTTCTGCTACTCAGACCTCTGGTGACTCATCTAATCTGCCACCCTTCCATTATGCTGTGAGTGGAACAATTAATAATATTAATATTAACTTCGTTCACTTGACCTCCTTGATGTGTTAAATAATGTAACACTGTCATTAATTTACTGTTGCACATGATGTCTATTTTTTTTTGTTTTTAACATTAATAACTCATCTCTATAATTTGTTATATATATTTGATGAATTCAGTGTTATATTACCAATCACATAATCTTGTACAAAGCGATTCTTTTGTGTTATATGTTTCTTCTTCATCAGGATCTCAATATTTTCTTCCTTTGATTGTATTTAGACACAAACTCTGCTTTCAGTAACCTTATATTCCTCTGGAAGTAGACGTCTCTGCATTTTGTAATCATACCTTTGCTATTACTCTTCCTGGTACATGATTTTGTATAGTATTTCCTTGTGACTTGATTTTCTTGATTATAATTGTAATATATGGGTCTAAACTGCGATTTAGAAGAAGGCCACATAAAGTTATCTCTTCTAAATGGCAAACTATACTATCTATATCTCTATCTCATTCTCATCCTTAGGAGCAAAGTAAGTTTTTTTTGAACAATCTGTAATGTATCTTATTTCACTTCAACTGCTGTACAGGAATATGATGTCGAGGACTCTATATTGCCTCTTCAGCCATCACTTAATTACACTGCTCCTGAGCTGGTGAGGAGCACTGGGTCTTCAGCTGGGTGCTCATCTGATATTTTCAGTTTTGGATGCCTTGCCTACCATTTAATTGCCCGCAAGTCTTTGTTTGACTGCCACAACAATGTGAAGATGGTAAATAGAGATCCTTTTCTTTTTTACCTTTTGCATTAAAGTTTTTGTTTGACTGCCACAACAATGTGAAGATGGTAGGTACAAATCATTTAATTGCTGCACCGCGCACCCCCACACCCACTTCAATTAAGTTGCACTGATTTCAAATTTATAGATTTTTTTCAAAATTTCTGAATAGAGATTCTCATTGATTGCTGTACGTGTCTTGTCCTCGAAGAGACTGTCTATGTATTTAATAGAAAGAAGGAAAATCATTAGCTTCGTTACTTGACAACAAAATTTTAGGCTCTATTATTAATACGTTAGAAGGTAATAAGAAATTTTGGTTTTGTACTTATGCAGTACATGAATACCTTGACTTACTTATCCAGTGATGCATTCTCATCTATCCCATCAGAACTGGTTCATGACCTGCAAAGGATGCTTTCTCCAAATGAGTCTTCCAGGCCAACAGCAATGGATTTTACAGGTAAAGATAATTTGGAGAATCAATACATTTTTTCCATTGCTTAAATGAAGAAACGCATGACATCTTAAATAGTTTTTTTGGTGAATTTCTTGTAAATGCATTTTTATTAGGTGTTCATTAATTAAAACTTTTGGTGTCATATCTGAGAGGATGGTATAGTTCTACATTTCACAACAGATGACTCTTGGGTTGGTTACCTTGATGGGCTATTCTTAGGAAGTGTTTGAACCTGGAAGTTAGAAAATATTTGAGTGTTATTAGAGTCTAGTTAGTTTAGTAGTTTCATTGGTCTAGGCTAGTGCTGCTTGTATGGCATTACTAAATAGGTTAAACTTTGTAATTTATATCAGTTCAAATATCAATCTAATATCATTCATTCAGAATATTATTGTGAGTCTCCTTTCTTTTTCTCCTAAACATATCAACATGGTATCAAAACCATTTTTAGTCTTTGAATTTGGGTTTGATCCTAACTCAATCCTATCAACATGGTATCTACTGGATTTGTTGAGAGGGCAAGTCTGGGTGAAATGTATCAGCATTGTTGGAAAGGGGGAGATGAAGGTCAGCTAAATGGTGAGGATCCCCACTGTTTGGATCTCTAGAGTGTAAATATACTTCCAGGTACAGGACACACTCTGAGGTGAATCTAGCACATTTATGTATGGAAGGACACTATCCATTTCTTCAATTGGCTGCTTTATGATAAGCTGGGGTTGATATGGGAGCAGCTCAAGTTGGAGCTATTAGAAGTTTGAGAGGTTGAAGGCTCAGGTGATAAGGTTGCATGCAGTGCCCTCTGCAATTGTCATAGTAATTTCTGGAAAGAATTCTTCAAGTTACAACAGACTCAACTTAAGATGAGGTTGGCTTCCAAAAACAAACCATGGTTGTTAATAGGTTTGTTTAGATTGGAGACTGTTTTGAGATGTTTTATTACTGATCAGCTCTGTACTTGGTTCAATGGTTGCATTGGGCCATATATTGGTATAAGTTTTAACACTACTTTCCATGAAACTATAGCCATGACACCCTCTGAAGTAGCTTATGCAAGAAAGCCACCCGTGATTACAATGTTCTTACTGGGTGAAACAAGGTTGGAAGCAGTTCAAAGAGAGCTAGTTCATTGGGATGAAGATCTTGGGAAGCTGAAATATCATCTCTAAAGAGCACGAGGGAGGATGAAGATTTGAGAGAGGAGCTTTGAAGTAGGTGAAACGTGAATGGGTTTTTTTCTCTCTGAAATTGCGCCCCCATAAACAAGAATTAGTGGTTGTTAGAATTAATGCCAAGCTCTCTCTGCAAAGTTCTATGGGGACATTTTTAGTTGCTGTATGGATGCAGTGGCCTATAAGCCCGAACTCCCACTTTAAGGTTGCATCCTGTATTCCAGGTATCATTATTAAAGAGGGCTGGTGGGAATTATCATGTGGATAGAGTTGCCTGTTAAGTTTGGAGGGAGAATATGCTGATGTGCTGGAGCTGGCTGCACTGTTAGCAACCGTCCAAAGTTCAACCTTAAAGACAAGGCGGAAGCTGAAGACGGTGGCAGTGATATGGCACAAAATAATTTAGAGAAGAATTTGGAGATCCAGAGAGAGGTCTTGGACATTCACGATTCTCATGTCAAGTGGGCCTAAAAGACTTGGAAGGTGTACACTAGGAGGAATAGAGGTGCTGTGATGGCTGTGTTGGAAGAGAGAGGAAGTAGGGAGGAAGTTAGTTAAGTGAGCGTGGTGCAGTTATTAGGGAATGGGATTAAAGTATTAGAATCATCTGTGTTAAAATTAAGTATATTTGTTATGTAGCTCTCTATAGGAGCCTGGATCTTCGGCAGTATCTCTACATAGGAGCCTGGCTCTCTATACTGTAATTTTCTAGTTTACTGAAATAAATACTCACCTTTCTCTTAATTTCATTTCGTGATTATTGTGTTATTGCCTATGCTGTTTCTGGTTTGCATCAGATTACCTGTGTAATTCTTCAGGATCAAGTAAGCAAAATCACTCGGTTGCAATTTAATATGTTGTCTCTGCTGGCTGTTGGAGCCTTTAGATAGTCTGCTGAACATGATTGCCGAATTTCTTGGCTCCTTTATCATCTCTGTCATCACAATAATAGATGCTTCTCACTTTTGCAGGATCACCATTTTTTCGGCATGACACTAGGTTGCGTGCTCTACGCTTCCTTGACCACATGCTTGTAAGAATTTTTAGCTGTCTGTTTAGTATTACAAAATGGATAACATGCAAATTTTAGAGTTGAATTTCTTGATGATGTGTCTTCTTTTCCTTTAGGAAAGAGATAACATGCAGAAGTCAGAGTTTTTAAAAGCATTGTCAGATATGTGGAAAGATTTTGATTCCCGTGTATTGCGATACAAGGTATGCTATATGCTGTTTCGCTGAAATTTGTGTTTCTTTCTGCTAGTCAATTTTTTGAAGGTCTCTCCTAGCATACACAATTCATAGACTCTTGCTAGGATTCACAATTCACTATACTCTTGCTCTGTCTTAGTCCTGTGCTCTATAACTTTGATAGCTAATATGGTCTCTCACTCTTTCATGATTTTTGAATTTATGTTGCATGTGTTAAACTCATGTTATTCTGCTTTCCCCAAATGTGGTTGCTTCTGAGTTATGATTTCTAATTTTGTCGTTAATGTAATTTGGACAAATAAAATTCCATGCAGGTCCTTCCTCCACTTTGTGCAGAGCTTAGGAATGTGGTGATACAGCCAATGATTCTACCAATGGTTCTAACCATTGCAGAGTCTCAGGTACTGATATTCCTCTTTCATTTCCTCACTTCCGTAGATAGAATATCTAATTTTTTTAGTCTCAGAAGTTATTAATAATTACATTGCTCTTATTAATTTTTTCTTTTTTAATTTGGTTTTGATGGAGCCCAATGGTGTGGTTCGTTCCCTATATCTATCCCCACCCGACCTTATGGGATGAGGCTTTGATTGTTTCTCGCTGTCTTGTGTGAAGCTTTTATTTTCATAAAAGAATTTTATTCCTTCCCTACTGGGTGTTAATTTATCAGATATCTCATTGCTTGTGTCTCCTTGCTTTATTTGGAAGCATACATTCTGTTTTTTTTGCTTTATCTTGATCTATAGTTTAGGAAATTTAACAATTCAGTCTCTGCAATGATGAAATGAGTTAATATTATGTTGCAGCTGTTTATCTCTTTTTTGTTTTTTTGATAAACGAGAGTAGTGTATCATTAGTAAATCAGATATATGCAAGGGCACAGTCGATTAATATTTTAAGTTTCTTTTTTAATTTTATGTAAAAGAAATTCATGAACTTGAAGTGCAAAGAATAATATACTTTTTCAGGACAAGAATGATTTTGAGCAATATACACTTCCAGCCCTTGTCCCTGTGTTGAGTACTGCTGCTGGTGAGACACTGTTACTACTTGTGAAGCATGCTGATCTTATAATAAACAAGGTAGTTGAGAGTTTATATCAATTTCCTTATTTTGTTGATTGAAAAATCTCTGTATCTAGTGTCTAAGTTTATTTCAACTTATTATACTATTTGTTATTCTTTTAGACTAGTCAAGAGCATTTAGTTTCTCACGTTCTTCCAATGATTGTTCGGGCCTATGATGATAATGATGCTCGTTTGCAAGAAGAGGTCCTGAAAAAATCTGTATCCCTTTCCAAACAACTAGATGCCCAGGTGAGTGCTCTTTTCTAACCGAGTATTAATTATCTCGTGTTCAAACTCTATGATTTGGACAACCAAAAGGGAAAATGGAGAATAAAGGCTAACAATTATAACGAATGCACCTCATTGTAATAAGTTACAATAAATTGAATAATCCTTACCATCTTAATTGTCACCTTATTTCTTCATTTCCCTAGTGTTGTCCAGCCCATAATCAGATAATCATTGGCACTTTTTTAAACTTCAATTCAAATATTTGCTGTCAAATGTTGTGTTTTTTATTTTATTTTTTTTGTTTCTGCCTTTCAGCTTGTCAAACAAGTGGTTTTGCCCCGTGTTCATGGATTAGCACTTAAAACAACAGTCGCGGCGGTACGTTAATATTTTGTTTGAAATTTTACCTTTATTTGTAATGTCTCAGCTTGACACTTCTGCATACACACACATACATACGGACGTACTTACATACATGTATATATATGTGTATATCTATATATATACATATACATATACATATACATATATAGATACATACATATGTATACGTATACGTATATATACATATGTATATGTATATATGTATACACACATATACATATATATATATATATATATATATATATATATATACACACACATACATATATATATATATACACATATTTATATATATATATGTATATATATGTGTGTATGTGTGTGTTTTAGGGTATATATATGGTGTGTCTTTTTAGCATCTAACCCTAAATCAGAATAATTAGATCCTTCTTTGACTGTATAGTTGTTATTTAATTAAATGGTAGTTATTAGCATTTCAAAGTTTCATATCATATTTTTCATGTTCCACATATTTCCTTCATTTAACATATGAATTTTCCGGTGTCAATACTGTTTATTTTGTTATTGTCTTATTTCAAATTGCGTTATGAACATTATTTTGTGCTCTGGATGGGTTCTGGGATCGGTGACAGGGGACTGATTTCTGGCACCTCTATTTCTGCATGGGTGATTTTTGAGTGTTATTCTTGATTGGATTCCGTGACTGCAACAACCTTCCTCTGTTGTTGCATTCTGGTTTGTGAGTGTGCTAATTTGTTTTTGGGTGTTCAAATTTTGAGCTGTGCTGGTCTGTGAGTGATGCTTTTGCGGTACCCCTGTTTCGGCCACATAATCCCATTTTTTTTTCTCATTAATGTTGAGAGTTGCTACTACTAACTTCAACTGTTTTAGAAACCTATTATTCTGTTTGTAGGCTTATCTTTGACAGGTTAGAAGCCTTTTGTTTTCTTACAAGTTTTGTACATAACCTTACAAACACGTATCTGATATGCATTCGGAATTAGGAGATTGTTAGATGTGATTTTGTTTTACTCAGCTACATGTGTTTGTTATTTTCTTTTCTACCTCCAATCGGAGGTAAGATCTGAGTTTGACATTGTGTAAATATGCTGGTCTTTTCACCTTATATGCAGACATGTCTGTATTTCTCTCTTTTGCTTGATAGGTTAGAGTCAACGCGTTGTTGTGCCTAGGAGACATGGTTAACCGACTTGATAAACATTCTGTCTTGGACATCTTGCAAACAATTCAACGCTGTACTGCTGTTGACCGTTCCCCTCCAACCCTTATGTGTACCCTGGGGGTTGCAAATTCTATTTTCAAGCAGGTGATATTTCAAATGATGTGCCTGACACGAATCATCATTTTTTTCTTATTATCAACTGCTATGATCAATGATATTTGGAGTAATACCTAAGTTTTGTTTTCTCGTGTTCAGTACGGAGTAGAATTTGTAGCTGAGCATGTTCTTCCATTGCTTATGCCCCTCCTGTCTGCTCAACAATTGAATGTCCAACAGTTTGCCAAATATATGCTCTTTGTCAAGGATATGCTCCAGTATTCTTTCTTTAATTTTTCACACCCTCTAACTTCTACATTTTCTTTGTCTTTCCCTCTGTTCTTGATCTCTGACAAACTTCTCTGATTTTTTTGAATTGTTTGGTTTGTACAGCAAAATAGAAGAGAAGCGAGGAGTGGCTGTGACTGATTCTGGAATGCCAGAGGTAAAACGGTCTCCCGTGGTTAATAATGGTCTTCAATCTGAAGCCCTGCGGACAAGCAGCAGTTCTGTGCCTGCTTCAACAAAAAGCAGCTCCTCTTGGGATGAAGATTGGGGTCCCAAAACAAAGCACACTGCCTCTTCTACCGAGAATTCTATTGATGCAGCGAGTCCATCTATGGCAGGCAGCCCTGTGGGTCCAGTAACATCTTTGCAAAAGCATTTGTCCATAGCCGCTTTATCTGCTCAGCAAACAACCAAGTCATGCCCATCAGTAGATGTAGAATGGCCACCTCGGGCATCTCCTGGTGTTACCCCACAATTTAGTGATACTGAGAAGCAGACAATAGGAGCAGGAACTTCGTCCACGTTAAATCTTGAACCTGATGATCCTTTTGCTGATTGGCCTCCACGTCCTAATGGCTCAGTATCAGCTGGATCTGGAATACCCATCAATGGTACTTCAGGAATGCCACTAAACATTGGGTTTAATTCAATGACAAATACTTCAAGCAATATTGGTCCCCAAACTAGCATGAGTTGGTCCGCTAGTTCCCAAAGTTCTGCAGATTCCATTAGTTTGAACTCAAGGACTAGTTCCACTGTGGGTAGCCTGAATAGTGGTCTTGGGCCTCAGAATTCTCTTGGGTTCCTAAAACAAAGTCAAGCTTTTCCATCATCGAATGTTTCATACAATAATGTTCAGTCAACAGCAACAGATCTAGGATCAATATTTTCTTCCAACAAGAATGAACACATTGCGCCTAAACTCGCACCCCCCCCATCATCTGCAGTGGGTAGAGGACGAGGAAGAGGGAGGGGAGCTGCGTCAACCACTAGGTCCTCTCACACTAAGTCACACGCTGAGCAGCCACCCCTTTTGGATTTGTTAGGGTAACTTGCTTCTATTGTTCATGTATTAGTAGGTTACTGCTGAGATTGTACATTTTGTGCAACATCCCGTGCTTGGAGACATTTAATGTGATGGGAGATTTCAGAAAATCTTTCCAGGCAACATGTTTTAAGGGACGGCTACTCTATGTAAAGCTTTTGTTGTATGTTGCTAGTCTATAGTGATTTTGCATAATTTGGATTATTATTTCTTATTTTTTTGTTCTTGCTATGTTATATTTCATTCTTAGGGCTTCGGGAAAGTGTATTCAGAAAAGTCCTTATTACTGTGACTGGTTTGGAAATAATAAAGTCTGTCGTAAATTTTCTTTTGTACAGAAGGATTTGAATTCCGTTATGTATGATTTGACCGTTAGCATAATAAAAATAAAGAAAATATATTGACACTACTGTGCAAAATTTACATCCATTTCATGTTGCTTTTTATAATAAAATATTATATTTTAATAGAATAATATTATTTTCAGTTGTTAGATGAAAGTAAATTACTGTTCGGAGTGTCAATGCTCATGGAAATAGTGTGGTTAGGTTAAGATTTAAGAAGTCATGTTCGGACAGAAACTCTAAGGACAGGTTTTGTTTTTATTACTGTTGAGGTTCACTTCAGCTTGTGGTCGTAACTCTTGAGTAGACAAATATTATTATTACCATTGCGAAAATGTTCGCTGCACCCAATTTTTCAAATAAGACTGTTTTTAAGTATTTAAAAGTACTAATTTGGTATCCGCATTATTAGGAGTCACATTTGTTCGAGTAATTTGAGTTGAGTCAAATGAATTCGTATAAGTAAAGACGTTTTTTCTTATTTTTCATTCACGAGATTTGAATGAATTTTGTCTTTTAGTAGAGATCCGGTATCCTCATTTTATTTATTTCTACGATGATAATTATTTGAAGGTTTTCACTCAGTTTCAGTTTAACTTTCAATTGATTTAAGGAAAAAAACATTCAATCACTTCACAATGGATGTCAATAAATAAAATTTTCCATCATAAAGGAAAAAGGTTGCCAAAAAAGCACGGAAAAGTAAGAAAGAGAAAAAACTTAAATAATTAGTGTTTTCTTTCTGTTTTAATATATACATAAAATATTGTTCTAAATAACATTATTATAATACAAATATTCTGAGTTATCTAGAAAAATTATTTTAACATATTCTCATTTCCTTATATTAAAGGTTTTGATTATTATAAACAGAAATGATGAGAATCTAAATTTGATTGAATAAAATTACTATTTATTATTTTTACACAGTTCAATTTAGTATCAAAATTCTTGATTTTAAAAGTTTTATGTTCACTATATTATTACATATCGTCATTTTTATAGCTTGTTCACCATTATTTTTGAAATTAGTGATGAGTTAAAAATGTATGTTTTATTTGTCACAACTTCTTGAGTTTGAGTCAATTCATTATGTCTTATTTAACTTCTTGAATTTGAGTCAATTCATAGTTTGATTTAAATATATTTGAATTTTTTCACCAAACAGATTAGCTGAATTACAAATCAAAGTGTCAAGAGATTATTTGTTGTATTTTTTCTAATTTTTGATATGAAAACTTTTAAAGAGAAACTTAATTGTTTGAAAACAATGATTGATTAATGATCAAGTCCTCTCTTTCTATATCTAAGTTACAAAAGGTAAGGATGCATTTAATATCATTAACATTTTTTCTCAAAGTGTTTGAAATTTTGATGATTTAGGAGCAACTAATTATATGTCTCTTTTGTCTAAACCTTTTAATTTGTAGGAAAAAATATTAGAAAATAACTCTACTTACAAATGGAAATAATATACCAATATATGGATTTAAGAATATAATTTTAGATTATTTATTATATTGAAAGATTTTTATATTATCACAACTCACTAGTAATCTTATTTTTATTAAAAATTTACAAAGTTGTATTGTTTATTAACTTTTTTTCTCTTTTTATTGTGTACTTCAAGACCTTGTCACCATGAAGACAATTTGAAACTTTTAAGGAGCGAGTGACTTGTATTGAATTGGTTGGAATTTAATAATAAAAAATAAAAAAATAAAATTCATAAGCCCACAAGCAACATTAAAAGAAACATGAACAAGTTTGTAAATATATTTTCATGGTAAGATACTTGAGCATCCCTTTTTCAACCTTATAAAATCCTTATTCTCTCATATTTCTTTGTTATAAAAGTCCGTTGATTATTTAAAATGTTATATTTGTCAATTGTCAAAACATTATCATGCATCTTATCACATCTATATTAGAAAGAGTAATTTCTCATTTGATTTGATTCATTCTAATGCTTAGGAACATATTTTAGAATTTATTTCTAGAACAAAATGGTTTGTTAATTTCATTGATGGTTGATGATTGTATTTGTGTCATTTGTGTCACATGGATAGACATTATAAAAATAAAATTTAAGGTCTTTCAAATCTTTGTTAATTTTTTCTGTCTTGTCCAAAATCAATTAGAAAATACATAAAAGAATTAGGTCTGATAATGATACTGAATATGTAAATTATGAATTTTCCAAATTTTTGTCAAAACTAGTAAAACAAAGTTACAGAAGGAAGAATCAGTGTCTTCCAAAAGTAGTCAAAGCCCTTATTTTCTAATGTATATACTTAAAACCTAGTGGAAACAAACTACATTAGTTGTGTGTCACATATTGTCATCAGGTTACCCACTTATATATTAAATAACATTAGTTCTATTGAGTTTATTTTGTCTTTTGTTATCTCTACTCCTTTAATGTCAAATTTATCTTGTTAAGTCTTACAAATGTTATTGTCCTTATAATTGTTGTGCATTTACCATCATGTATCTCAACTCTCATGAAATAGAATCCTTTTTTGTCATCTCTACACTTAAGGGAGAAAACATTAGAAGCGAAAGGGTTCTCTTTCTTGTCATTACCTTATCCATCTGTCTAGTATGCTCAAGATCTAAGTTATGAAGTCACCATAAATAGGATTGAACAAACCTAAAGTGAAGAAAGAGAAGACAAATTCTTTACAAAAAATATAAAAAAAGACAACCCACTTTGATTTCAGAGTAAGAAGAGTTGTATGATGTATGACTGGAGGTGAAGAGCCTTGAAATAATAAGAATAATAAGGAGATAAGTATTACTAAGAATGTTGAGAAAGAGATATAGATCATATGTTAAATATCCTATTTCTCAATATATCTGTACTAATAATATCTCTAGCATACATCAAAACTTTAATGTTGTCATTGATGCCATAGAAATTCCTGACTCAATATAAGAAATCATTAGAAGTGAACATTGAATTTAAGTTATGAGAGAGGAGATGGAGCATTAGAAAGAAACTAACAATTTTTTCTACTATAGTAAAGATGAACAATTTTGATTTGATCTTACGTATAACAACTCCTTTTAGAGGAAACTTACACTAGTTGGATGTGAAGAACGTCTTTCTTCATGGAGATTTAGAAGAAGTGAACATGGAGATCCTCTCAAATTTGAAACTTAGAGTGGAAGGAATAAGATATGCCTTTTAAATAAGACCCTATATGGTCTTTAAAAAGTCTCCAAGAGCAGGGTTTGAGATATTTACAAAAGTAATGGTTTCTTTAGGATATAAGTAAAGCCAAGGAAATCATACTTTATTCATAAAACATTTTGTTACATGTCAACTTACATTACTACTACAGTATGTGGATGACGTGATTACAATAGAAGATGATGAGAGAATTTAGCTTTAAAGAAAATATTGGCTACCTAATTTGAAATGAAAACCGTAATAAAATTTAATTATTTTCTAGAAATAGACGATACTTAATTAAAAGGAGAATTTTCATCTTCCATAAAAAATATGTACTTCATCTTCTCATATGAGTTACTCTTCAAGAAAAGCAAATTGATCTTGAAGATATACATCGCAAACTATGCCATGCAAGTTCTCTTACTGATAAAAATTTAAAGTTCAATGATTTGGAGAGCAAAAAATAGGATATAATATCATGTTCTAGTGAAGAAGATAGATTTCAAGTCTATGGTCAAAGTGTATGAAACCATACTTGATTCTTAAATAAAGGATTGATATCTTTAAGTAATTGTATTGTGATAACAAGTTTGCCATGGACATTGCCTATAATTTAGTCTAATAATGATAGAGATCAAACATATCAAAATGACAACACTTTATCAAAGATAATCTTGATAGAAACCTAGTGGTTACAATTCATGTTCCTACAAAATTTCATATAACAAACATTGTCAATATAGGGTTTGTAGATTACAGGTTCTCGCAGGCAAGTTGAGAACTATTTATATTCATTTACCAACTTGAAGGTGAGTGTTGTAAGTAACATATTATAAGATAAGAATGTTTTCAATATCTTCATATTAATTAGAAAAAAAATCTTTAGAATCTTTATATTCATTGCAACATATTTCTTATTTTCTTATTTTAAAGATTTTTTATTATTACAAATAAAAGTGATGATAATGTAATTGATGCAATTGTGCTGAATAAACTATTTATTTATTTATTTTCTTACACAGTTCAAATTATATATATGCACACACATGCAAAGCTAAAAGGAAAGAAAAGTTGTGACAAAAGGAAGATCAACTGAAGTTTCATTTAACATTCTCCACAAGCGGGCATATAAAGATCAAAGATCCCAAGCTTGGATTGAAACTGTTTGAAACAATGAGGAGCCAGAGTCTTGGTTAAGATGTCTACTATTCGAGATGAGAAAAAGATTTGAATGAGGTGTAGGAATTATAATTGAACCTTATCTCAAACAACATAATAATCTATTCCTACGTGTTTAATCCTCCTGTGGAATATATGATTACTAATAATGTGAAAAACATATTTGTTATTTCAATATAATATAATAGCCTCGTCATGTTTAATGGATAACATGATTACTGTAAGATATGATGAAAGAGATAATTTGACTTTAAAAAATATTGGCTGCCCAATTTGAAATGAAAAACTTTATAAAACTTAAGTATTTTCTCGGAATAGATGTTATTTATTCAAAAAGGAGAATTTTCATCTCCCATAGAAAACAGGTACTTGATCTCCTCATATGAACTACTCTTAAAAGACATTTTGACCTTGGAGATATATACTGATGTGAACTATGTTATGCAGGTTCTGTTACTGATAAATATTGTATCTTTGGGTACTACATGTTTCTTTGAGAAAGTTTGAAGACCTCAAGAAGCAAAAATTGGGATAGGGCATATGTTATAGTGAAAAGCTAAATTTCAAGGCTTTACTCAAGGTGTGTGTGAATGACTTGATGGAAATGATACTCGATAATCTTAAAATAAAGGTTGACATCCTTATGAAACTGTATAGTGATAAAAAAGTTTACCATGGACATTGTTTATAATCCAGTCTAACAATGATGGGACTAAACATATTGAAATGACAAACACTTTATCAAAGATAATCTTAACAAGGACCTAGTAGTTACAACCCATATCTCTACATAATTTCAGATAACAAGCATTTTCATTAGAGGGCTTTCTCAAAGCAGATTATAAGATCTTATAAGAAAGTTGAGAATGATTGATATTCATTTACCAAATTGAGGGTGAGTGTTGTAAACAACATATTTAAGATAAACATGTTTTCAATAACTCCATGTTAATTAAAAAAAACTTCATAATCTTTTTATTCGTTGTAGCATGTTTTATATCTTCTTATTTTATAGGTTTTGATTATTACAAATAAAGATGATGATAATGTAATTGATTTGATTGTGACAATTAAATTTTTTATTTTTTATTTTTTACATTGTTCAAGTTATACGCACACATGCAAAATTAAAAAAGGAAAGGAAAGTTATGACAAAATGATGATGAATTGAAGTTTCATTTAAGATTATCCACAAGTTGGCTTATAAAGATCAAAGATTCCAAACTTGGTTTGAAAATTTTTGAAATAATGAGGAGCCAAAGACTTGGTCAAGATGTCTACTATTCGAGATGAGGAGAAGATATGCATGAGATGTAGGAGTCCTGATTGAACCTTATCACAAACAATATAATAATATATTGCTATGTGTTTATTTCTCTTGTGAAATATATGATTATTAATAATGTCAAGAATATATTCATTATTAAAATATAATATAATAGGTGGATGACATGATTACTATAGGAGATGATGGAATAGAGAATTTGACTTTGAGAAAAAATTGGCTACCCAATTTGAAATGAAAAACTAGATAAAACCTAAGTATTTCCTTGGAATAAATGTTACTTATTCAAAAAGGATTTTCATATCTCAAGAAAATATGTAGTTGATCTCCTTATATGATCTATTCTAAAAAGACACTTTGATCTTGAAGATATATACTGATACAAACTATTATTGATAAAAAAATATATCTATGGATACTACATATTTCTTAGAGAAAGATTCATGACCTATTGAAGTAAAAAAATAGGATAGAACATCATGTTCTAGTGAAGAAACAAAATTTGAAAGTCTTTGGTCAAGGTGTGTATGAAAGACTCTTGATGGAAATTATACTTGATGATCATAAAATGAGGGTTGACATCATTATCAAATTTGCCATGGACATTGCCCTTAATCTAGTCTAACAATGATATGACTAAACATATTGAAATGACAAACACTTTATCAAAGATAATCTTTTAACATAGGTCCAGTTATTACAACCTATATCCTTACAAAATTTCAAATAACAGACATTTTCATTAAAAAAACTCCCATGGAGCATATCACAGGATCTTGTAGGCAAGTTGAGAATGATATATTCATTTACCAACTTGAACTTGATGGTGAGTGTTGTAAATAATATATTATAGGATAAAAATGTTTTCAATAGCTCCATGGTAATTAGGAAAAAAAATCTTCATAAAATTTTTATATTTATTGAAGTATATTTTCTATTTTCTTATTTTAAAGGTTTTAGTTAAATAAAAATGACGATAATGTAATTGATGTGATTGTGATCAATAAAATAATTGTTCTTTTCTTACATAGTTCAAGTTATATATATGAACACACACATGGAAAGCTAAAAGGAAAGAAAGTTGTGACAAAAGTATGATAAACTGAAATTGCATTTAACATTCTTTACAAGGAGGCATATAAAGATCAAACATCACAGGCTTGAATTGAAATTGTTTGAAACAATAAGAAGTCAAAGACTTGGTCAAGGTCTCTACTATTGAGATGAAGAAAAGACATGCATAAGATGTCAAAGTCCTCATTGAACCTTATCTAAACAACATGATAATCTATTCCTATATATTTAATCCTCTTGTGAAATATATGATTATTAACAATGTCAAGAAAGTATTCCAATGTAATGTAATAGGATCATCATATTGAAATGATTCCTGTAGGATATGATGAACTAGAGAATTTAACTTTAAAGAACAAACTGATTAAATACTTGATAGATTTACTTATTCAAAAAGGAGGATTTTCATCTCCCATTGAACATATGTACTTGATCTATTCAGATGGGCTACTCTAAAGTAGACAATTTGATCTTTATGCAACTTCTGTTACTGATAAAAATTTTACCTTTGGGTGCTACATGTTTCTTATAGAAAGTTTGATGACCTCGAGAAACAAAAAATAGGATAGAATATCATGTTCTAGTAAAGAAATTGACTTTTTTGAAGTCTTTGCTCAAGGTGTGTGTGAAAGATTCTTGACGAAATAAATACTTAATGATCATAAAATAAGGGTTGACATCCTTATCAAATTGTAGTGATATCAAGTTTGTTATGACCATTACCCTTAATCCAGTCTAACAATGACAAGATCAAAGAAATGACAAACATTTTATTAAAGATAATCTTAACATGATTGTACTGGTTTAATTGAGTCTAACAATGACAAGATCAAATATATTGAAATGACAAACACTTTATCAAATTGTACTGATATCAAGTTTGTTTGTTATGTCTATTATCCTTAATTAGTCTAACAATGACAGGATCAAATATATTGAGATGACAAACACTTTATCAAAGATAATCTTAAGAGGATCCTAGTGATTACAATCCATATTTTTATGGAATTGTAGATAACAAACATTTTCACCAGAAGACTTTTTAAGAGCATATTACAAGATCTTGTAGCAAGTTGGGAATAATTGATATTTATTTACCAACTTGAAGGTGAATGTTGTAAATAACATATTATAGTATAAAAACGTTTTCAATAGCTCCATGGTAATTAGATAAAAAAAAACTTCATAATCTTTATATTCATGGTAACATATTGTTTTGTTTTCTTATTTTAAAGGTTTTAATTATTACAAATAAAATTGTTAGCAAATCTAATAATTTTAATGTTAGTATTGACAAAATTTCTTATGTAGATTCTAGTTTCATATTTTAAATTTATACAATATATCTGAGAAAAATGAGATTTATCATCATAATTTGTGAGAAATTGAAACAGTCAATTTAGAAATACATACCAAATTAAGATCGAAAGAAAAAATATATAAAACATCAATGAAAATAATACTATCTCCGAAAGAATCAGTTCCAAATATGTTAGTTATCACCTGATCATCATAGGAATTTTGACATTTATAGGTCCGATCTGTTTAAAATATTGAAATTAACAAACATGGTTTCTTGTTCCATAATCAAGAATCCAAATAAGTGGGTTTGTTCGATTTGAGAACAGAATTACCTAAACTTTCAGCATCTGAAATGGAGAATTGATTAACAAAGCTTTATGTTGCTCACGAGTACAAGCTAGACTTGAGTCTTTAGTGCATGCAAAATCTTCTTCAGTAGCATCATTGAACCTGTAGAAATCAGAATTTACACAATTCACAGTTCCTATTTTGTTGTAGTTGGAAGGAAAACATGTTTCTTGTAACAATTGTCAATTGTGTAACCAACGCATTGCAATATGAACATCGTCTGAAATTAGAATTTTTTTTACCAACGTTCCTCTCATTTTGAACCTCTATTGAATCAATTTTACCCTCCAGAGTTCGCCACCTATTGTAAAAGAAATTTTCGTGACAGCTAAAGTTGCCAATCGAAGTTGATGTTTAGTTGTATACATCACTGATCAATTTATAAATTACCATGAAATTTTTCAACAATTTGTTTACAGTTTTACATACTAATAGTTGCTAGTAAATTTACTGATTTTGTACCATAAAGCACGTCTCACTTATTGATTGAATCCATTTACTACTAGCGCAGAACACAGACTACCCAGCAGTTTATAATCTGAAAACTCGGAATATGTGAATACAGTTGCTCGGAAGCAAGAGCACAAAATGACCAAGAGGCTTGCATATTTGGGAAATACCAAAATTAATTAGCCAAAGATGGTTCAAACCTTGATTGTGAACTTGGGTTCATAGTTTGAAAACTTGGACAACATATATAGAATGCATGAATATGAAGAGACATGCATCTGTTTGTTTATATTGCGAAAATTGATTTATTATCACTGAGGAGGTTGTGTTGGGACTCAAATAGTAAATGAGCCTGGCGAGCATTGACAACTCTGCAATTTGTCCTAACTTCCCCAGGCCGATCAGATTGCAAGTCGCCCATTTTGAGCATTCCTTCCACAAAGGCTTTGAAAAACTCATCTTGATTTCTACTGAACAATGTCACAAACTCCCTTGTCTGAGGGAATGTGAAAAGTGTTTGATCAGAGTTGAGAAACCCCCTCCCAGCAACCAAGTCCTTGAAATACTGGTTATCAAACACCAGAGGCGTGGAGTCAAGGTTCCCTGTCACATTTTGATCAACATCAAGTGGACATAGCCGATCAAGCTCTTCCCTATAGCAAGGGTCAATGGCAGGGTCAGGCCTTCCAGTTCCAGACTGATTGTACAGCCTAAACATGATGGAGAAGCAACGACCTTGGCCTATGGAGTGAGACCCTGAGAGTGCAACAAGGTCTTTGACAGTGAGATTGTACTTGTGGAAGAGATCAATAAGAGCAGTGGCATTGGCTCTTGGGCTTGGCATGATGTCGTTTGAGTCTTCTTGACTGGCATTCAAGCTGTCCAATCGTCCCAACCTCACCTCCCAATCGGGTCCACCTGTCTGCAATCAAAGTAAACAAAACACATACTCTTTGCTTAATCCTTCCCCAATTACATTAAATGACACAGGAAAAGAACGCAAGAATACTATTAATATCTGATTTGAAATGTACTGCAAACTAATTATCAGATACACTTTGAAAATGCATTTAATCTAGCCTTTTACTTTTTTTCCATTTAGATAAGAAACTGTAGCATATACCCTCCTTTGTATTAAAGTCAATTTTAACGTTCCTAACATAATCTCTTTCATCCCTGTAAATTTACTAATTAATTAACGCGTTTAACTTCTAAACTAATAGAACGAACGTTTAAAGATCTTGGTATACAAAAGATCATCATCAAAATTTGTATAATTAGGTTAACTTTATATGCATAAAGTAATTTTCATTGATGGAAAGTATGAAATATAATATAGGGAAACTTGTAAGGAAGCGATGTAAAACAGAGATAGAGAGAAATGGGAAGAACGAACCAGAGCGACAGCATCTCTGGATGCCATGATGATGATGTCAGCACAGGACACAACTCCAGGGCATGCGTTCTCTAGGGCTTCCTTCACCTCATCGACAACTTCAAATGATCTGAGAGAGTTTATGTTGGAGAGAGCGAGTTTCTCCCCAAGCATGCTGGGTGTATCATCAAGCAGCATGGAGGCGTCACACCCCTGAACCATCATGCATCACCAAATCACAAATCAAACACAAATCACAGTTTAAAAAAGAAAATGAATCACGTACGTACATTCACAAAACAGTCATGGAACTGGAACCGCATAACAGAGGCAACGCTTCTGGGTTCCTTCGCAAGGGCCCTTCTCATCTCATCTCGGACTATCACTTCTGCATTTGGACATGTTTTTGAGTAAAACCCAGGTCGGAGATCCGATGATGCCACCATCTGCACAAGGAGCATCACAACCATGCGCACCATCATCCTCCTCATCTTCATCCCCATGCCCATGTACGCAAAGATGCCAAAGATAGCCCCTTTTTGATTTTGAAGTTTCTTCCCACAGTGGAGACCGGACACAGGCACAGACACTGATCAGATGACGCCTATATATGGTTTGTGTCAGCTCAGCTGCTACTCACTCACTTTTTCAAAGATAAAGTAAATCTTTTTTTAACCGCTAAATTATCTATTTTATTTGCTACTTAATCTCAGTTTAATGTATAAAAATCAAAAATTTTATTTTAAAAACTAGTTTCACTTAATTTTAAGCTCAGATTACGATGTTCACTTCTAGAATTTTTGTTTTTTTACGTTGTCCCAAAAGAAACACTACCAATTAGTGTTGGGGCATTCCGAACATCGAAGGGCTTTGTTGGCATGAAGTAACAATTTATTGCAAGTTGAAATGCGGTTCCTTGGAGACCACTAAACCTTTCTTTGATTGGATGGAAATAAGGTGGCAAGACTGAGACACCATTCTTTCCTCATCAAAATATACTAAAACTATCATCAACTTTATTCATATTATTTGTTTTTCCGCCCAAAATACATTCTTTATTTTATTTCTTACCGATTTCTATTATTTTCCTTATTCCATATTTTTTAAAGCTTCTCCTTTTCTACAAATTGAGAAACCTGTCAGAAGACAAATGTTTCTAAATAGTGACAAAAATATCCTAGCAGAAGGTAAAAGTGTAGACAAATAAAGTTAAGTTCTACAAACAAAATTAAAATTATTCTTTGTAGTTTGATATTATTTTTTCTTATAATTTGAAAAATGTTATGTTTTTATTCTCTTTACAAATGGTTATCATACATAACAATAAGGCAACTGTGGCATTTCTTGCACAATTAATTTTGTTAAAAGAGTTGATTTTATAATTTAATTATTTAAATTATTTTTAACAGTTTTAAACTGCCATGATATATAATTTAATTATTTATATTATTTTTAACAGTTTTAAACTGCCATAATATGTAACGAAAAACATTAAACAAAACTTGAATGCATCTTCGGTCTAATAATCTCTAAATCTCATCTGAGTCATCTCCCCAAACAAAGCAATCAATGAAATAGAGTAATAAAAGTAAATTATTTGTGAAGTAGTTTAGGAAAACTTGATTAATAGTGTGAATGGGTTGTCTTCCATGGGTTATGAAACTTTGTTTGAATCCAAAATTTAAGAAAATGAACTTAAAGTGTAAGAAAAATTGAATTTTTGGATTAAAAGAAAAATGGTGAGATTTGAAGAGAAATGAAAGAAAAATTTATAAAAATTTAGAAGTGATGTGATTAGTGTGATTGATATTTTATTTTTTTTTAATTGATAAGAATATAAGATTATAAATTTGTCATTATGATTAAAAATAATTAGAAATAAAATTTGATTGATTTGTTGAATGTGATTGATGAATTATTTATTTTAGTGGATGAAATTAAAAGATTATCAATTATTTTAAAATAAATAATAATATTATTATTTTATAAATTTATTTTGATTATTATTATAGTTTTTAATTTTATTATTTTTTGTTATTATAATTTTATTAGTTTTATTATAATAGTTTATTATTTATGATTTTATTATTTTTATTATTATAATTTTTAATTTTATTTATTATAATTATTAATAGTGAGAAGAGTTAGGATTTAGAGTAATGCTTATTTTCTTTTTTTTCACTTTCTCTCATTTTCTGGTCCCACCTCACTTTCACAAGACACAATTTCAACAATACACGAATTCAAGTTTTATAAGTAAGACCGTAAAACTGATGGTACAGTGAAAACATAATAAGGATAATTGTATAATTTTGTATGGTGTCATTGACTTTCTCATATTTCTTCACATTCTGAGAAGGATGATTTAAGCATAAAAGATGCTCATGTATCCAAAAATGCCAAAAATAATCTTTTTTTATTTTCAAGTTTCTACTCACAATGGAGACCAGGCATAGACACTAATCAAATAATGCATATAATTTTTTTAACCACTAAATTATCTATATTTTATTTGCTCCTTAATCTTAGTTTAATGTATAAAAATAAAAAATATAATTTAAAAAACTAATTTCACGCCACATATTTTATTTTTAAGCTCCAATCATAATGTTCACAAGTTGATTTGTAGTTTTTACTCCTTCAATAAATATATATATATATATATTATTTATTTTGTCCAAAAGAAACACTACCAATTAGTGTTGGTGCATTCCGAACATCGAAGGGGCTTTATTGGCATGAAATAACATTTTTTTTCAACTTGAAATGAGTTTCCTTGGACACAACTAAACCTTTCTTTCATTGGATGGAAATAAGGTGGCAATACTGCAACACCATTCTTTCCTCATTAAAATATACCAAAACTATCATCAAGTTTATTCATATTATTCGTTTTTTCCACTCAAATACATTCTTTATTTTATTTCTTACCAATTTCTATTATTTTCCTTATTCCATATTTTTTTAAAGCTTCTCTTTTACTAGAAATCGAGAAACTAGTAAGAAGACAAATGCTTTTAAATATTGACAAAAATATCCTAGTAAAAGCTAATGTATACAAATAAAGTTAAGTTCTACAAACAAAATTAAAAATATTCTATAATATGTTATTACTTTTTTCTTACAATTTGAAAAATGTTATTTTTTTTATTCTCTTTAGAAACGTTCTTATACATAACGTAAGTGCCATTTCTTGCACAATTAATTTAGCTAAAAGAGTCGATTTTATAATTTAATTATTTAAATTATTTTTAATATGTAACGAAAAACGGTAAACAAAACTTGAATGCATCTTCTATCTAATAATCTCTAAATCTCACCACAGTCATTTTCCCAAACAAAGCAATCATTGAAATAGAGTAATAAAAGTATATTATTTGTGAAGTAGTTTAGAGAAACTTGATTAATAGTGTGAATGGGGGATCAGTGAAATAGAGTAATAAAAGTATATTATTTGTGAAGTAGTTTATAAAAACTTGATTAATAGTGTAAATGGGTTGTCCCCTTTTTCCATGGTTATAAGACTTTGTTTTAACGCAAAATTTAAGGAAATAAAATGAAAGTGTAGGAAAATTTTTATTAATTGATAAACTTGTAAATTAAAAATTTGTCATTGTCATTAAAAATAATAAAAAATAAAATTTGATTAATTTGTTTGATGTGATTGATGAATTATTATTTTTAGTTGATGGAATTATAAGATTACCATTTATTTTAAAATAAAATAATACTATTATTGTTAATAATATTATTATTATTATTTTAAATTTATTTGGTTATTATTATGATAATCTTTAATTTGTTTTTTCTATTATAGTTTTATTATTTTTGTTATCATAATTTAATTATTTTTATTATAGTAGTTTATTATTTATGATTTTATTATTATTATTTTTATTATTATAATTATTAACCGTGAGAAGATTTAGGGTTTAAAATAATGTTGTTTTTCTTTCTTTTTTTTCTCCTTTTTTGCTCACACAATCAGTTATGTAGCTGTAGGTAATAGATTATCTTCATGCAAACTTATCCTCACTCTGTAAACTAATTTAATCAAGGCTCAGACCAGAATGAAATGGTACACATTTGTAACGAATTGACAAACAATATGCTATTGGCAATTGGGTTTATCCAACGTTACAAAAAGCTTACATTAGCTAATACACCATTCCACAAATTAATAGCATGATATTATGGTCCATATAAGATATTACAAAGTTGGGGCAATAGCTTACAAATTAGAGTTAACCCTGTGCTAAAAGATTTATGATGTCGTCTATGTTTCTTTATTGAAGGATTGGTACGTAAATTTGAAGCGAACAAACAAACAATATGCAATTGGCAATAAGATTTATCTTAAGCTACAACCTTAAAAAAACCATACAATAGTTAATACACAATTAAACAAATTAGCAAGACAATATTATGGTCCATATAAGATATTACATAGAGTTGAGCCAGTAACTTTAAAATTTGAGTTTGAAAATTCATGATGTTTTACACGTTTCTTTATTAAAGAAAAACCATGGTGATGACCCGGTGTTGATACAACTTGCTTTGTTAAATGATGCCGGAGAGTTTGTTCCACAACCATTAGTCGTGTTAGCACAACACATGAAGAAGAAAGGGAGCAAAGTGGTGACTGAAGTTTTACTTCAGTAGAAGGAAACAAATCCAGAAGATGTTGTGCGATGAGAAACACATCCAATGCAAATTTAATTTTCAGATTTCTATTGGAATCATTCGATTTAAGGCCTTGTGGTCAAGTCCTTGGTTGATCCGAGGGAATTTTTTTATAACTCTTTTAACATAATTAGGGTTTTTTTGGTTTTGTTGTCTGTTGTTAAAAAAGAACTTTGTTATAAAAAAGGATTATAAATAACCCCTCAAGTTTTCTCTAAGAGGATAATGAGAAAACAATTCAATTTTCCAGCTTGAAAGTTGTAGTATGTTCCTGCATGTGAGTGTGTATAAAGTTGTGAGAGCAGCATTGTGATACACAAGAGAGGACATGAGAAAGTGAAATGACGGGAGAGAAAATAACAACAAGTATATTTTTATTCACAAAGATTGAAAATAAATTTATTGTTTTAAATACTCAATCAGGATTAATTGGATCTTATTTGAGAGAAAATAAATTTATAACCTTAACAATGCTCTTGATGAATATCTTTTTTATTCACACTTAAACTATTTAAAATTAATTTTCTTAAACTGTAATTGAGAATAAATTCATTGTTTTAAATACGATTTACCTAATCAGGATGACTTTAATTGAGATTATTGGTTAAATTTAGATTTTAAGCATATTCTTTCTAATTATTTGTAGAGATTATATGGATTCCAAATCTAATCAAATCTTTTGCAAATATATCCTTCAGATTTTATATAAAGATGATCATCTGGAGTTCTTACTTATTTAGAATCTCTTTAAAATATTTTGCAATATCTTTTGTAGCAGATTCAATTATTATGAGCTGATATCTGAAATAGAATTTGGAAACAAAATATCTAAAAGAAATTGGGAAAAGGAAAATCTACCGATTTACTAGGAAAAAGATATTTGCAAAATTAATCTTGAGCACTTAAGAAAACACATCTGATCATTACAAGGACAATATCTGAGAATTAAATTTGAGTTAATTTCTTGAAGGAAATGAGATTATAAATAAAGGTTGGAGAAAGCATGAAGGAGACACAACTACATAGCATAAACTCTAGTTTTATTTTCTTTTGTAATTCTTGTGCCTCTATCATGGAAGACTAAACTCCTTTGAGTTGATTCTCTTGTGATTTCACAATGAATTCTGAAGGTTTCTGTTTAATAAAATTTTATTCTTTATATTTTCTATAACAATTATGCTATATTGTTAGTCTTTTTGAAATTTATTTTTGGAAAAGTATTTGTTTTGGAAAGCTTGTTGAAAATTTAATTATTTTTTTTCTTTAATTAGAGTTTTTGGTTAATTTGCTTAGTCTAAATAAATTTCTTATACATTCAAGAGATAAAAGATATACATCTCATTAATATACGCTTAAAAGACGAGGTGAAATATAGAATATATTAGTAAATACTTGTTTCACTAATAAGATTTTGTTGAATTTAATTGACGCTTGTTTGTTTGATTAAGTTCAACTATGTGAAGGGAATTGAAGGAAGAATTTGTTCTAAAAGAACATGAACCCCGATTTTATTTATTATTTCTAAATCATCTATTTTTAATTTTCTACATAACAATCTTCAAAAGCTTCATATTTCCTTTATTATTATTACTAACTTTCCTAGTTGGAGATAAGTTGTGAATATTGATTAATTGAATTTAATATTGGATGAGAGGACTTGAGGTTAAATTTTCTTTATTTATACTATTATTTCTTTGGTGTTAGACAATCTAACACTATATCAGACTATCAACACTTAAACTCTTTTAATTAGTTGGAGAAACAATTGTGATCAACCCCTGTGTGTTTAATAAATTTGATAAATCTCTAAATTACACATATAATAATTCAATTGTAAATAAAGTTCTACCATCTAAAATTTAGGACTAGGTGAGTGACGTGGGTTTTATATTATACAATGAACATGATACTTGTTAAAGGTAAGGTCATTTATTTAATAAAATCAATACTATTTTTATGTTAATAACCCAATAAAAATACTCCCCTTAGTTAATATTTCATTAACTAGGAATCGCAAATTAGGTATTGGTTATATCAATCTTAAAATGTCATCTTTAAAAAAATTTAGCTAAATTGATGGAACACCTTTTGTTATTTAAACTTTTGGAGATCAAACAATAATGAATCTTGAGATTAAGTATCTTTCTAATAAATTTTCAGTATTTAGTTTACTTAAATAATACAATAAAAAAAGTTTCTATAATAAATCATGGCTCAAATCAGAAATCTTGAACTTATTACTTTAAAATTACTAATTGATCCAGAAGCATAGCAATTCCCCCAAAGAGAAATTGCTTAAACAACCTCACAATTTCAAGCTGGTTGTTGTATAGGTTGAAGATATGATTAATACGAAACAATGATTAATAAGAAAATATGTGATCTGAATTTTCCGATGACAAAGCACTGAATACCTTCAAAATACAATTCCGTTTGGATGGAAACATGTGTGGATAAATTAATTATATGCACTGCTTCGATCAAATCTCCAATTCTAATTCTTCATCCAAAATCCACCCAATCGACTAAGACTAACCTAAACTCCACTGGTTCATTTTCTTCTCTTTTTATCTCCATTTCACCCATTTCAATACTTTTGTTTTTTTCCATTACATCCTTCTGTCATTTCCGTGTTGAAAACCATTGGATGGGGATTTCTTGTAAGTGGTCCCCAGCAACTTACTTATTTACTAACTATTCTTGCGGACATATCTTTTGTATAATTTTTTTTTATGAAAATTACGTCATAATTCTTGTTTTGGTAATTAGTATATAGAAAATATGACACAGACATATTATCGCCTTAATTTTCAATTATTATTACTATTACTGACAAAAATACGGATGCCTGTTTCTATTTTTTTAAAAATTAAGAAATTAAGTCATTATTGAATTTAATTATAAAAATATTGAAAAGTAAAAATAAAAATTGTAATATACTTAGAAAATAAAAGGTGAATGTAATAGTAATTACTTTTTATAAGAAAAGAATTGTATAATAGGAATGATAAAATAAAAAGTAAGAAAGGGTGAAGTAAATGAAAGGTAAAAAAGGTTTGAGGTTTGACTGTGGAAGACTTGGAGGGAGATGTCTCCATCATATTCGGTAAGCTGCTCTTCTACACAATGCAATTCATTGAACTTGACCGCCATAGGAATAAGGAATATTAAATTAATTTAATTCAGTTTAATTTAAGCAACTTGCTGCTCTTCTCTCTTCGGCTTCTGCCTCTGCATCCTTCGTCTCATCTGCTTCATGTAAGTTTCGTCTTCATCTCTGTTGCTGCTCTTCAATGCCTAAATACATCGATCATTCATACCCTTTTTGTATGCCTAAAATAAATTCATTCCCTCCCAATCTCCCTTTATTCCATTCATGCCCATGCCGTAATTTCTACAAATTACCTCTATTTTTCTTCAATTGAATCTAAATAAATGCTTATTGGGCTCTGGGGTTCTTATTTTCTGGAATAACCAACCATTAACCAACCTCTTTCTTCTTCTTAATTGACCCTCGGTGTGTCCTTCCACCCTGGACCACTCCCCCCTCACTTCTCTGCTGCAATTGCTTGCACTGAAAAACCATATTTCCAACGCTCATGTGCTCTAGTCCTGGTTTGTTTCAATGGAGTTTATATTACTCATAGTAGCTACCCCTATGAATACACATCTGTCTTCCCTTTTTCATCCACTAGGCCATGTTTGCAATACATTTTCCACATACAAGTACCTGCTTTCTTGCTGCATTTATGCTCCATGTTCTTGTAAGCAGACTGGCTCTGAGCTTTATGAAATAAAAGGGTCTTGCATGTTGCATTTGATGAGGTCTGCACTGCATGACGACTAAAAAACATTTTCTTATTTTATTGTCCTTCTAGGATCTGTGCATTTATTTTTGCTTATAATGTACACAACATTATTGTTATTGTTCGGAGTTTGTGCTTAATTTTTCATCAATTATCTCCTAATTTTTGTATTGATTTAAATTTGTAATAAATGTTTTTAGAATCAGATTTTAATGAAATCTGAATTATGATCAGATTATAGGTGATAGGCTATTTATTGCTTCCTGGTATTTCTCCCTGATTGGCACAGATTTCGTTTCCTTATAGGGACTCATTCTGTCTCTAAATCAGTGGCTGTACGTTGTCGAGATTTTAATTTGTTTTGGATGATATTTTATTCTCCTCTTGTTGTACTTTGTTTTCTCTCATAAAATATTGTTTTCTGTTTTAAATGGAGTTGAAACTTTTTATAGGTACTATTCGTCCTGAATAAACTATCTCAAAAGCTTAAGCTATATGTTATATTGCATCTCTGAAATGCTCCCTCATGCAAGAGCCTTTTGGGGTTAAAATGGATAATGCACAGGCCCATCTGTCTTATGTTAAAATTTAACTTTTCATTAGAATAATAGGGGTTACAAAGATCAAATTTTAGATCACTTGGTCATGATGGTTCAAATACATTGTAAGCAACCAACTATCCCAACAGCTTAAGCTATTAGGTTAAGACATGACTGGTTTGTTACTACATATCCAACAACTTACGTTGCTTTTTGCTTCCTTTTTTATAACAAGGATGACACTTCATCTTTATACTTTCTGGTACATATCTTCCATTCTTTTGATTTTCCCATTTTATCTGTGGTTTAAAACACGCAGCAGTGGAAATAATGAACAGAACCTACTTGAACATAGTTCGAAACTCAATTCAACAGTTGATTCGTTCAATTTAGTTCATGAGTTCAATGAGTTGAACGTGAGTTAAACATCGAGTTCTTCAAATAAACTAGCTGAACTTGAGTTTTGTTCATATGACAGGAATGTTTATGAACCAGCTTGTTCTATATGCATATATATTAAATAATATATTTTATATTATTAAATTTACATAAGTAATTTTAAGTAGTCTCATATTAATTTTATTTTGTATAATTAAATAAAGAAAAATATGTAAAATTATTATAATTGTAGATTGACTTGAGCCGAGCTTGAATTGAGTTCAAGTTGAGTCTAGAGGTTCATATTGAACTTGAGTCAAACTTCAAGCTGAGTCCATTCGTATCGAACTGAGTTGAGTTTGGTTAAGTTTGACTTCACTCGTTTACAGCACTGAATATTCTGATGTTAATATTCAGTTGATGGTAGTTTTTTTCACTCTAGTGTTATTATTGTTGTTTTGATCTGTTCCATACTATCTTGTGCTTAACATTTTCAATCTTTAAAATGTAGTTATGTGAAAGGGAAGATTTGGCTGAGGTGGTTCATTCACTATGGAATCCTGCAATTGTATTGACCCACAAATGCCGGCTGATGACTTATTGGTGAAATACCAATATATATCTGATTTCTTCATTGCCCTTGCATATTTCTCAATCCCTTTGGAGCTTATATACTTTGTTAAGAAATCAGCAGTATTTCCATATAGATGGGTCCTTGTTCAGTTTGGTGCTTTCATAGTTCTATGCGGAGCAACACATCTGATTAATTTATGGACCTTTAGAATTCATTCAAGAACTGTAGCTATTGTAATGACCACTTCTAAGGTTTTAACTGCTGTGGTATCATGTGCAACTGCCCTCATGCTTGTACATATTATTCCTGATTTATTAAGTGTTAAAACAAGGGAATTATTTTTGAAGAACAAGGCTGCAGAGCTTGATAGAGAAATGGGCCTGATTCGCACACAGGAAGAAACTGGTCGACATGTTAGGATGTTGACTCATGAGATTAGAAGTACTCTTCATAGACACACAATACTGAAAACGACTCTTGTTGAGCTGGGTAGAACACTGGCACTAGAGGAATGTGCTTTATGGATGCCAACACGAACTGGGTTGGAGCTTCAACTTTCTTACACATTGCGACAGCAGAACCCAGTTGGACACACAGTACCTATTCATCTTCCTGTGATCAATCAAGTATTTAGTAGCAACAGGGCAGTAAAAATTTCTCATAATTCTCCAGTTGCTAGGTTACGACCTTATTCTGGAAAATACATGCCTGGGGCAGTTGTAGCTGTTCGAGTTCCTCTCCTACATCTTTCTAATTTCCAAATATATGACTGGCCTGAGGTTTCAACAAGAAATTATGCTTTGATGGTTTTGATGCTTCCATCAGATAGTGCTAGACAATGGCATGTGCATGAGTTAGAACTGGTTGAGGTAGTTGCTGACCAGGTTAGCAATTTTTCATTTTATTCAGTTACCTTTCTATCACATTTTATTTCCATCTTACATGCCTTTTACATTTTAATTGCACCCAATTATTTTCCACTGATATATTTTTGATTTTGTAGCCAAGTTACTAAATTTTGGAATTGTAAAGGAGTTTTTTTATTTTATATATATATATATATATATATATATATATATATATATATATATATTCGTATGTTATTATTTCTAATAGATGAGCTTAAGTTATTTGATAGACTATTTCATGTATAAATTCTCTTAAGTTCAATTTGTTATGTGTCTGCATTTTTATGAATGATAAAACTCTTTCTCTTTCTAACATAAAGTGATTTTGGATAAATTTATTAAAATTAACTTTTAATCTTTTGGTTCAGAGTAAACAGAAAATAGTTTTGTGATTTTATTTTTCTAAATTTATATGAATGTGTGCCTGCTTTGCACAATGAATAGTTATGGTAAAGATACCATCAGAAGATTAAATGATGTACTGCTATTTTAATGTAACATTTGCAATAAAAGTATATGATGTGGGAACCCTCGGTTCTTTTACTGCATTAGTCTTCGTTTGATTATGCCTTCAATTTGCCTATGACAATTGTCTTATACATTAGGTAGCTGTCGCCCTTTCACATGCTGCAATCTTAGAAGAGTCAATGAGGGCAAGGGATCAACTCATGGAGCAGAATGTTGCACTGGATCTGGCAAGAAGAGAAGCAGAAACTGCAATCCGTGCTCGGAATGACTTTCTAGCTGTTATGAACCACGAGATGAGGACTCCCATGCATGCAGTTATTGCACTCTCTTCATTACTGCAGGAAACAGATTTGACAGCTGAGCAACGTCTGATGGTGGAGACAATATTGAAAAGCAGCAATTTGTTGGCTACCCTCATCAATGATGTTCTGGATCTTTCACGGCTTGAAGATGGCAGTCTTCAACTTGAAGCCGCAACATTTAACCTTCATTCTTTGTTCAGAGAGGTGAATTCTTTGTGTTAAATTCTGAAATCCCATTATCTTGGTCTGACTTTATGTTAAAAGCTGATGTTCTCAGAGCTGTTCTTCTGCTTGCAGGTCCTCAACTTGATTAAGCCTGTTGTATCTGTTAAAAAGTTATCACTCACTTCACATTTAGCTTCAGATTTGCCAATTTATGCCAATGGTGATGAAAAACGTCTCATGCAAACTATTCTGAATGTTGTTGGTAATGCTGTTAAGTTCTCGAACGAGGGCTGCATTTCCATCACTGCTTTTGTTGCAAAACCTGAATCCTTTAGAGATGCTAGAATTCCTGACTTTCTTCCAGTGCCAAGTGATAGCCACTTTTATTTGCGAGTACAGGTTTGTTTCTTCAAGCTTAGTTAATAATATTCTACCTTGGGGTATTGTGTCCTCTGTTATCCGACTCAAAATATGGAGTATAAGTTTTATGTAAATTATAGGTAAAAGATTCAGGATCAGGAATCAATCCACAAGATATCCCAAAGTTATTCACCAAGTTTGCACAAAACCAATCACTAACAACAAGAAATCCTGCTGGAAGCGGACTCGGCCTGGCAATTTGTAGGAGGTGCTACATTCTTGTCTGTTTACCGCCTTAAACTAGGATGTGAAACACATGTTTTATTTCCCATTCCTTAGAATATTGTCACATTGGAATCAGGTTCTTTCTAGGATTCTTATTTGAGTTTTTTCTGTTGATTATGTTCTGTAACTTGATTATGAACAGGTTTGTAAATCTTATGGAAGGGCATATTTGGATTGAAAGCGAAGGTATTGGTAAAGGATGTACAGCCACGTTTATTGTAAAACTTGGAATCCCAGACCGATCAAATGAACTTAAGCTACCTTTTGTACCTAAAGTACCGGGAAATCATGTTCATGGATGTACAAACTTTGCTGGGCTCAAGGTTCTTGTCATGGATGACAATGGGTCAGTCACAACTTTATTTTTGTACCTTCAGTTCTGAAATTTGTTTCCATGTCATCTACTTACTATTAAGTTTTTATTTATTTATTTATTTTTATTTTTTAAATAAAAAGGTTGGTGCTATTGCATCACTATGTTGTTTGCATCCCAACTTATTGGCATCACAAACAACATCAACCATTTGCAGCCACCCGAGTATCCTGAAAAAAAAAAACAATACAAAAAAAGTGAGAGGGCCAAGTCATAACTCACTATGAAACAAACCTATAACATGGTAGAGAAAATTTATCTTTAGAAAACTTTGGATTAAGAAAATCAGGAACATTATCCCACCAAATGAGTCCCTAAGGTGCAGTACCATAATCCACAAGCTTATCAATATACAGATTACACTCCCTATATGGATGAGTTAAATGTAAAAACATTAAACCATGGAATCAATTTACTATTAGGGAAAGTTTGGATGATCAGTTGTGAGTCACATTCAATCCATAACAGTCCATCCCTTAGAGATAGCAATTTCCATGGCTAGGATAACCCCCAGGTCTTCAGCATATAAGGTACAATGAATACCAATAAAAGGAAAAAGCAACCAACAACTGAAGCTCTGCAGTCTCAAAGTATCCCGCCTTGTGTTGCACTTAAGCAACTGAGATGGTGGAACAAAGGAAGAACTGGAATGCGCTGAGGTGACTTGCTAGGGTGAAGTTCCACCCCTAAACTTTCAATAACAGCAGTTACTGTACAGAAGAGTTCATACTTCCCTGGCGGCAAGAACCTGCTCTGTTCACGTTTGTATATATAATATTCATTAATCTATCAATACAATATTACCATTCTCACAACATATCAAGTTTCTCTTGGTCCAAACAGCCTTGAAGATTCTAAAAGTCCCTATTTGAATAACAACTTTTGTTTGCACCACTTCAATTTCCTTCAAGCACATCTGATACCGAAACAAGAAAATCAGCTAAATTGCAGCTCAAGTTTGAACATGAGAACTGATAGGCTTCCTTCAGACTTAGCTTATCTTCAACAGACCTGTTAGACCATACAAACAACAGGATACCAATAGGACATCGAAAGTGTATTATAGGAAGACGGGTAGAAATAGGAATTAAACCTATTTCAGTCTTTAACCTATTTGTTAGGATTTATGTAAGAGTTGGTTAAGTTGTTTGCACCAGCCTTCTTTCAATAAGGTTTCTATTTAGAGAGGGGGAGAGTTTTTGGTTAGTTACAAACTGGATAGTTTCCGGTGTGAAAGGAGTAGCCTCCTTTGTGTTCTTCGTTTTTTGAAAATTCAAGGGACTAATAAAACCCTTTTAGTCCTCACAATTGGTCTGTCCTGCCACTTTCCCCTTTTTCATGATTGAAAAATGCACGCTGACAACAGAAAATACAATTAATGATCTGGGAATCAAACTAGCAGAATTGCAGGAAGATGTCGCTTACACAAGAAAACATGCTTGACTTGAACCAAATCCGTGGCCTCATCATGAAATGTCTGACAAATAAAAATTCCCACAATGACGATGGACACTCCAACACCACCAAAACGGGTTCTAATGAAGATGAGGGAGATGATGAGAACGCCAGAACAAGTTCTTAGTTAAAGAAAGTTGTCCTACCAGCGTTTAAAGGGAGTGACCCATTGCGGTGGCTCATTTAAGCACAAAAATTTGCACCATGTTAAGCCATTGGAGCGGTTGTGAGTTACTTTCATTAGTATGGAAGGTCATGCATGTCATTAGTTCCAATATTGGCGTAACAAAGCCAAGCAGCGATCTTGGGAAGATTTTCGACAACTTTGTTAAAGAGATATAGTGAGAATGGTCGTGGTAATGTGTACTAAAGGCTGGCCCTTAGGCAGACTGGCAGTGTCAAAGATTATGCTTGTGAATTCGAGTTATTGATTGCTCAAGCCAAACCAGTATCTAGGAACAAGTCTTAGGGTACTTCTTTGCGGGATTACATTCTGACACTAGGGGCCAGGTCCGTCCCCATGATCCAATGAATTACATCATGCGATGGAGATCACCTATGACATAGAAGAATCTATGAAGGAGGTTCATAACTACAACATTTCGCAGGAAATAAATTCCACTTTTGGGTTTAGGTTTCAAGGGAACAACGAAATCTTTTCATGCATAGCAACATCTAACTACAACATCGCATTGAGCGACATCAACAATCATGGATCGTGATGCATGGTTTCGGCAAGCGGATTGAGTCAATTGTAGTATAGTTGAAAGGGGTTGTCGTATCATTAAGGATTAGAAAGTCAATTAATAGTTCTTGTTTCTTTCGTAAAGAATGGCTTAAATTCAAGAATTGAAACTACACATTGGATTGTAAATAAAGCAAGATATCTGCAAGTTGAATCTAAGAATGGTTGAATACAAATGCTCAAGTATTGGGATTTAGTGAGACTTAGAACAAATCTACACTCCTCATTCATACATGCAATATATAACTATTCTTTTGTTCAATGCATATAAACCAAGTTAATTCCTTAATCTTGATTGTTTAAGGATCAAATCACATTCAGTCAATCTCTTGACTTGATGTCATTTAATCCTTACATTAAGATTATAACAAGAATATCCAAAGACAACACTCTGTTCCCAACAACTACAATCTTTGGTTGTTTGGGTTTAGTCTAGAAAAAGAAAGTATTTCCCAATATCATTCAATTCCTAAATTCAAGAACTATGATTCCTCTACTATCAAGTATTAAGTATAGAACTCAATCAGCTAAGAGCGCATTATACCTGCATATATACATAAGAAGCTACAAAAGAGTTATAATGTCATCCAATCCCAATATCTAAGGATTAGCTACTCATATGAGTAGGATATTACAATGAAACAATGAATACAAGTAACACAACTCTCAAGTCTATCCTGCACTTGGACCCCCTTCAAGTTACATTTCAAATTCTATTTATACTACTAAACTAGTGTCTTCATTGGAGTTCCTGCACTCAGCCTCTCACTCTTTCGCTCAGTAGATTGAGCTTCTTCACTTGAAGGCTTCCTCTATGCTCAACATCTTTATGGCAACACTCAACCAATGAGTTTTCTTCATTATGAGGCTTCCCTTCTACTTAGCGCTTTAAGGATTTGCTTAGCAGATCCTTGGCTCGATAAGCCCCCCTCTCTGGAGGTATACAACTCCGCTTAGTGGATTGTAGTGCAGAATTGGGGTGCTCTCTATCTCAATTCTGCTTAGCGCCCATGCCATACGCTTAGCGGATTGCCTGTGTTGGGTCCATTTCACTCAGTTGCTACTTGTTTCTTCTATGGCATCACTAATCTTGCATAATTGGATTAAAAAGCATTAACTTTTTTGATATTCAAATCGAATTTCTAAGTTGACCATGAGTTTGTTTTGCAAAAGGTATTCCTATTTGTGCGTCTTATTCTTGTTATTCACCTTCTACTTTGAATAAAAGTTAAAATGGCTTAGTGGCTGGTGGAATTGTTGTGCGTGTGAAATTGGAAGCAAAGCAAGGCATTGAAGTTTCTTTTTGATTCTCATGACTGATGGTGAAACTTGTGTACAGGGTTAGCAGGACAGTAACAAAGGGACTTCTTATGCATTTAGGATGCGATGTTACCACTGCAAGCTCAAGCGAAGAATGCCTTCGTGTTGTTTCTCTGGAACATGAAGTGGTCTTCATGGATGTTTGTACAGGGTTGGATGGTTATGAACTAGCAGTACGTATACATGAGAAGTTTACGAAACATCAAGATAGACCACTGGTAGTTGCTCTTACTGGAAACACCAAAAGGGTAACCAAAGAGAACTGTATGAGGGTTGGTATGGATGGCCTTATATTAAAACCTATTTCTGTTGACAAAATGAGGGGTGTTCTATCAGAACTCTTGGAGCGCCGAGTTCTGTTTGAAACTGTTTAACCTCATATTGGCTTAATATTATGAATTATTTTGTTGTACATAGATAAGTCAAATTTGGAGAAAACTCAAACTTTTGAAGCAATGAGGCAACTGACATTAATTGTCATCCTTATTGCTGTTATGAGATCCCGGCAAATACAACAATGGTTGAGTCTGCCTTTTTAAATCATTTTTGTGAACATAAATTCGTATATGCTGTATATATATATATATATATATTTTTTTTTATATAGAATTTCAGGCTTTTGAAGTTTTGGAGTGACAATAAAATTGTATGAGAATTGTTTGTTACACATTTTCGGTGGTAGTCTTTTGAATTAGTTGAAATTTATTGTAATTCATGGATTACTTAATTTTATAATTTTCAATAAACAAAAGAGAATATGTTCAAAGAGTGGTTTAGGAGTGTATTGTTAACATTTTTTTATTTACTAATTCTTTTAGTAAGACGTCCAGGTATTTAAACTCGAAAGATGTAGGATCAGTAACCAATTATGCAAAAAGAGATTTTAGAATAAGAATTAAATTATGGAATATATAATTTATAATTACTATTAAACTATTTTAAATTATTTACTTTCAACATATTTTTATTTTTTATTGTAGAACAAAAGTTTTAAAATAGTTTAAAATCTATTCTAAAATATTGTTTCAACAAATGTAGAAGAGGCAAAATGTTTTTTTTTTTTTTTCC
>Ga0209700_102428_pt1 | contig 37753 bp, 9 predicted proteins | sample SiratroredBW_FD_187528 | JGI IMG/M metagenome (GOLD analysis project Ga0209700, IMG submission 187528) | Root nodule microbial communities of legume samples collected from California, USA - Siratro red BW (SPAdes) (version 2) | ecosystem: Host-associated > Plants > Roots > Nodule | place: USA...
TTTTTAATTTTAAATAAATAAAAAAAAAAAAAAAAAAAAAAGGTAACCTAACAAATATTAGAAATAGTACAACAATTGATTATGTTTATAAATAAGTAATAATAAGTAGATGAAATTAAGGATAATAAATAAATATAATAAAATATAAAATATATTAATGTTAATGAAAGAAAATTAAATAAGCTAAACACTAATTAGTCAAGTAGCTTAGAGCATATTCATTCTAAGGGGTCAGGTCATACAAAAGATTAGTTTAGTTCCTAAGTATTATAAGACTTTCCTAGAATATACTGAATTGATATAAAACTTAAAACTCTGAGTAATAAGAATAAAAAAAAATATTTTCCTAAACATATATTTATAGCAATAATCAAATTAAACATTAATTAGAATGTGAATATTATAAGTTAAAGTAAAAGTTGCTAGCAGGTCTTAAGATGACCTAACACTGTGAAACCACAAAAGATAAATTAAGATTTTAATTTACTCTAATTAAATTAAAGCAAATGATGTAAATTCAATTAAATAATCTTAATACTTTTTTGTTCTTATATCTTGGGGTCTTATTTAAGATATACTGTCTTAAATTTTATTTCATATCAACATATTTCAACAAAAGTATGTTATAAAATTGAGATATTAAATTTAAGATATTGGGTATGACCTTAACAATGGAGATGTGCTTGTAGTTTATAAACAAAAAGCTACTAAAATAAATTATGTTAAAGTGTTTGGAAACACTTTTGAACGTATTTAGTAAAACTAATAAGCTAACTAGTAACTTATTTGACTAACTTATAACTTAGTTTAATTAATTCAATAATATTTATCGATTACTTCCAAGTTTTTAACTTATAATCAATCTATAAGTTTTACTTCAACTAGCTTCTAAATTTTAGCTTGTACTTTATTTAATTTTCTTCTATTACTATTTTTTATGACATATTTCATTATTATCTTTATTTTTTTACATACTTATTACATGTTTCAATTTAATGAAGATAATTAATTATTACACTTTGTTGTTTTTTATGCAGTTCAAAAGATTTGAAAATTTTAAAAATAAATAAAAATTAAATTTAATACTCAATAGATGAACTCATTTCAATAAATCACTTATTCAAATATTATATACCAATTTTAAAGAATAACTAAAAGTACTAGAACGTTGTTACTCTACAAATTTTAAATTATAACTACGCAATAATATTTTTCCTTTGAAATACAAATTTTATGTATATAAAAGAATTGTCCTTTTATATACATTTTTTAACTGATTTATCATATAGTTTACTAAATATTTATAATTCAATAAATTAGTTTATTAGTCAAATTAAGAATTTATTAAATAATAACTAGTTTATTAGTTAAAAGTTATCTAGCTTAGCAAATACGGACTAACTAGTGAGTTAGTTTTGTCAAATAAATAAATTAGTTAAATTAATTTATAAGTTAGTTAAAAAAGTTAATAGCTAGTTTATTCACTTATGGAATACACCACTGGTTTAATACAAAGTGAAAGTAAGATTATGATGGATGAAATTCGTTACTGTTTTAATATTTGATGTGTTTCTTTGAATTTTTTAAAGAATATATTTTTTATTTAAAAAATATATAAAATTAAAATTAATATAACTGTTAAATTTTACTTACCCTGGTGAGAACGCATATACACAGTGTTCATAACAATTCTTACAATATTGTGTTCATATTATTTTTTGCTGAAATATGAAAATATTCCGATATTCTACAAAGCTTCGATAGCATCTCATGGTTTTACTAAACGCCATGTCCAAAATTTGATTCTAACCTTTTGTTTCAGATCTTCCAATTTTTAGAATATGTAAATATATCAAAATTTGAATTGATAAATTTCAAATTATTTTACTTTTTAATATTTTATTTAGGTAAATTAATTTAAATGTATTAAATTTTAATTCTTTTATTTAGATAGAATATTATAATTATCACCAGTTACCAATACATAAAATTATTGAAATGTCAAATAATTATAATTAATATTCGATGAATTTTTTTTCAATCAACCTTTAAAAAGATTAAAACAAATATTGACATTAAAAATAATAATCATTGACATTGGTGGATACATTATGAAATAATAATAGTTTACAAAAACAAAAAAAATAATTCTAACAATTTATATATATATATATCTATATATATCTATATATATATATATTAATAAAAAACATAAATTCATCAATTAAAAAGTAATTATTCCAACCATATTTCAGCCTTATTCATATCAATAACTTTCAAACTAAAAATTTGAAATCAATAATATAATTTAAAAATATAAAAAAAAATCAAATTCTTACTTTTTTTTAGATAAATTTTAAATTCTCTATTTTTAAGTAATTTAATTTCTCTCACAAAAACCTTAAATTTCAATTTATTTTCAAACTCCTTACTTAAACATCATAATTTATTGTAAAATATTTGAAATTGTCCATTCAAATGAATTACTATCTTAAAATTCCTCATCCAACACATATAAGGGTTTTAAGTTAATAAAGTTACACACTAAAATTATTAATTAAATATTTGGATGGAAATAAAATGTTATATGACAATTGACTGGATTGGATCAAAGAATATCGTGGTCTTACACCAAAAGAAATTACAAGTGAATATGGTCTTTAAAAACTATTTGCTGAATAGTTATTTAGTATTTACTTTCTAATTGAGTCAAGTGAAGGTGACGGATTGGCCCTTAGATTGAAGCAAGATATCTGAAAGCAGTGGTCATTATGTATAGTGAAGAAAAATAGTGTAACTGTACAAGCTATTGGTGCCCCATATTCAACGCAAACAAGTGTCTGGTCTACAGTTCTAAGCACACCTAAAGCTAAAGATGGCACCAGCAAATACAACAATTAATGTAACCATGTACCTGAGAAGAATTGTCAGCTCATTTATGAACCGCACAATACTCAACACAAAAATTAAATGCTTCCACAAGCCATGCAAACCATCTGCAACACCAAGGTCCCACCCCATGTAAGGGTACCATTAATAACCTAACATTCCTTGATTCACATGTGAAGAATCTTCCCAACTAGAGAAGCACAGGGAACCAATAACTCAAACCGTGCTCTCAAAGGAAACTTGGAATTGTGCTAGATGCCTGGGCTTTGGTTTAGATGAAGCACCCAGGCCTTGAAGCAGCTTCATGACATCAGCAGAATCATCGAGATAATATTTGGCCTTGCTGGGTTTCTGGCCAACAGTGCAAGCAAAGATCTCTGGAACTACTGGCAATGATGGGGATGAAACTGTCCTTAATATGCTCTCAAACATGTCTTCATCGGAAATGTCATCTCCCACGCACATCACAAAATCTGGCGGATTACCACTATTAACCATAGTGGAAAGAATCTTTTCAGCTACCAAGCCCTTGTTTAACCCCTGCAAAGAATAGAGGAAGACTAATAAGTCCAATGAAGGTTATGAAGTTGGCGGTAAAATAGAAGATTAAAGAACTGTACCTGTGGCTTGACTTCAACAATATGCTGGCCCCTGGTGACAACTGCAGGTTCATTGGCAAGGACACTTTCCAGATGATTTAACAATTCTTTAGCCTGGCAGGAGCCAAAATCAGGGTCCGCATCTTGATGATGCCACACCAAAGCACTTTCCTTAGTTTCAATATTAGACCCATCAGTTGCCTCCGTATACAGTTGCATGACAGGTTCAACAATCCTCTTCCAATCAAGATCAGAAGACACGTGACTGGTTTCCCACTCAGAATCTTTATTCCACCTGCAACCACAAAATGAGGAGGGAGGGAGGTGAGGCGTTGTTCAAAGTATGGTTACCCGAATATTTCTAGAACTTAAATAAATACCTTAAAAAGTATCCATGTTCGGCAGCAAGTCCAATCCGTTTGCATGAAGTTAACCAATTACTTAAAGAATCTCTTGCCCTTCCACTCACAATGAAGACGGTATTTTTAGGATCATTACACATATCATTTAGCACAGATATGACTTCAGGGCTGGGGGCTTTGTTTATAGAAGATTTTGATACGATAGTACCATCATAATCAAGAAATATAGCTCTTTTACTGGTTCTTTTGTATGCTGAAACAATGTGATCGACAGACAATTTTCTAAAACCAGGAGAAAGAGAAACAACTCTAAACCCTAGGCCCAAACCCATTCCCCAGCACCTTTTGGTGTAATGATCTTTGCATGCTCTCTCCAAATCCTGCATAAAGCTGCGCGCCCAATATGCCACATCATGAGAACTGATGTACCTGTAGTGTTTCTCATGCCTCAATTGCTTCTCTGAATCATGCATAGTAACAGCTGAATACAGAGCATCAGCCACAGCATCTATGTTCCAGGGATTGACCCTGATTGCTCCACTTAGGGAAGGAGAACAACCGATGAACTCTGACACAACTATCGTGCTCGTACGGGGAGAATCACTTTTCCTACTCAAAGCTTTATCCATCTGTGCAGTTCCTTGTCTGCAGACAATGTACTTGTATGGGACTAAGTTCATACCATCCCTCACAGCATTAACAATACAACATTCTGCTACAGCATAATAGGCACTCTTCTCAAAACGAGGAACAGGTCGGTCAATGAGAATAACTGGCTGATAATGGTTTGAGCCATAAGTATCATTAATCCTCTGGGCAATTAAATATGTTTCCCTTTTTGCTTCCTGAACACCCTTACCCGAACTCCTAGCAGGATTCACAATTTGGATCAGGACAACTTTGCCCTTCAAATCTCGATTTTGCTCCAGCAGCTGCTCGACAGCTAGAAGCTTCAGACTGATGCCCTTAAATATATCCATGTCATCAACACCAAGAATGACCTTCTTACCCTTAAACTCTTCCTGAATCTCTTTCAGTTTAGTCGATGTAGATTGGAGATTTAATACAGATTCAAGCCTACCCATATGAATGCCTACAGGCAAAATTTTGATAAATATAGTACGGCCGAAGTAATCAAGTCCTATATGTCCTCGTTTAGATTCATAGTCAAGACCTAGCATTCTTTTGCAACAAGAGAGAAAGTGGCGAGCATAATCAAATGTGTGGAAACCAATTAAATCAGTATTCAACAGTCCCCTCAGAATTTCATCCCTTACCGGCAACGTTCGATAAATTTCAGATGAAGGGAAAGGACTGTGAAGAAAGAATCCAAGTTTAACACGATTATACCGCTTCCTCAGGAATGTAGGCAAAACCATCAAGTGATAGTCATGAACCCAAACAAAATCATCATCAGGATTGATTATTTCCATAACCTTGTCTGCAAATATTTTGTTTGCAGAAACATAAGCCTTCCAAAGCGTGCGGTCAAACCGCTCACCATGATCAGGGAACATAGGTAGCATGTAATGAAAGAGAGGCCAAAGCTGCTGTTTGCAAAAGCCAAGATAAAAGTTTTTCATGAGATCATGGGGTAAAAAGGTAGGTATGCAATTAAAGTCCTCCAGTAATTTCTGAGCAACTGCTTCCTGCTCATGGGCATCTATTTCAACCTTGAGGGATCCCACATAGATAACCTCAGTATCAGAAGAAAAACCATCTTTTAATTGTAACAGAATTGAATCCTCATCCAAGCTGAAACACCATTTACCAGTGTCTATATCTCTCTTAGCCTGCAATGGCAACATGTTTGCCACAAGGATTTTCCGCTCCCGGTAACCAGAAGAACTAACATCGGAATCCCCATCATATCTACCAGAAGCATCCATGTCAGAAATAACTCCAGGAACTGTCATAATCCTTGGGATAGTTCTTGGTGTATGAGGAATATCAAGTAAACCTCCAGCTAAGTCTAGTAGGTTGGCATACGATCTGGATGCCATGAATGATCCAAGGGAGTCTTTTCTTTAATGCCTTGAATAGTATGAATTCACACACAAAAGTCAGTTAATAAATAAATTATTAGAAGAAACACATAATCTAACAGCTATCCTACAAAATATTAACAGTAGTTGTGCAGAATTATCTACTATTATTGTCACTTGTGAATTTTCCAGGCAAGTTTAGCAGTTTCGGTTTATCAAGGCACTTGAACAACAGTAATTAGCTAAACTTTTTTTTTTATGGTGTCAAAAAAATAGTTGATAAACAATTCATCAATTCCCACAATAACAAGTTGCAACTTAACACAGATTTCTAGGCTACATAACACGGAAGAAGATTTTCTCCACAAAACTATGATGAATTGATGATAAAGGCAGTTCAGATTATGGACTATTGACTAATAAACCACAGAAGATGCCTTACAATTATTCACCTGGGAATGCTGACTCTAATAAATGCATCTTATGATAGTCAGTTTGGACAACATTAAAGGGGTCATTAGAATTGCTGAAAACAAAACATAATTATTCCCCAAGCAATTAGCAATAACTAAGTAGGAGTAACATTTATTTACCTCTAGGCTCTCAAATCCCAAAGAAAAGTAAAGCAAATGAACAAATAACCATATTTGAAAAGCCTAGGAAGCAAGTCCAAAACTAAAAATTTAACCATGCATGATGTAATTTTTTCATTAGATAGAGGAACATGCCAACTTCACTACGAACCAAAAGGGAACATTATCTCCACAAATTCAATCTAAGCTACACATCCATATAAACATAATTGTAGCACCTCATCATTATTAACACTAGAAATTAGAAAACAATTGTTGGACTCTAGATAAAGAATTCTGGAAGAAGTGTTTTTTAAACAGGAATCTTCAATCTGTCAATGACATAACTCTTCTGTCTAATGTACATCTCCAATGAAGATGAATCCTATCGATCCAATTTTCACAGCCATACCTTGACAGTTAGTGCATCATCATAATAATGATAATAAAAGCAATACACAAATCATATTCCCCAAAGGTTGCTGACACGATTGAATACACACCCATTATCAGAAAATTGACTCTAGAGAGAAACAACAAAGCCAGTACAGTCAGCAACAAGCAACACGGAAGAACTCTCTTGAAATTTGAGATTTCACAATGAATTAAAAACAAGTTTGAAGTAGTCGAAACCTAAGACAAGGACAACCGGCAACCCATGATTGTGCTTTATGAAATTGGATAACTACAATCAAATAATAATACACGTCGGGCCAAAAAAAAACTACACCAAAATGCATTGGTGGAGATTCCTTTTAGCCGAAGGGTAAATGCTTTCTGCTGTAGGGGACAATAGCACGTCTTAAAATAGAAACAAAGAGACAAAATGAAAAAAAAAAAAAAAAAAGAAAACAAAAAAAAAAAAAAAAAAAAAAAAAAAAAAAAAAAATGGAAAACACGGAAGCCACACATAGCAACAGTCGTTGAAAAATTCAAGTGAACCCCATGAAGTTCAAATCCATACAAAAAATAACACTTCAAAAATAAATATTAAGAAATAAACCAGAATAAAAGAAAATACACTTTATCAAACAACCACAAACTAATAATAATAATAGATAAATAAACAGATAAACAAAAAAGGAGACACACACCTTAATTTAAGCTATCAATATTCAATCACCACATTACCATGCTTCAATAATCTGAAAAATCAAAGTTGCAATATACTTATTAACAATAACGGAAAATTATAAAAACGAAATAAAATAAAATAAAATAACAACATAACACTCCATAAATAAATAAAAGTATAAAAAAACGCGGAGGATCGGTATCAGTAAGAGCTTAGCAAATAGAATAAAATAAAAATCAATTAAAATTACAGACCTAGAAAAGAAGAGAGTAGAAAAGCAGAGGATGATGACCTTGAAACGTTAACCGCGATAATTTGACGGCGGCGAGTTAACGGCGAAGGTTGATCTGAGGGAATAGAAAACACGGCGAAGGAAAAAATGTAAACGGTGGTGCTTTGCGTTGCAACGAACTTAGAGAGATCAAGAAAGTGAGTTATTGAGAGTGAAGGAGAAGAAGATTGCTTAGAGGTAATATTTTATAGCAGGGGTCACTGTACAACTACAACTTCAGTGGATAGAATTTTTTTTTTTTTCTTTCTTTTTATATTTATATTTTCTTTTCTAGAATAAAAAATTCATTTATTTTTGTTTTGTGCATAGAGCAGCTACAGTAGATATGAGTGTGGAAGTTACAGCACTTTGCCCCACTTCAAATTCAATGGATATGGATTTCCTTTTCATTTAATAATAACAGATTAATAATTTTAAATATAATAAAATACCACAGTTTTATACTAGTTATCAATAATTCATGGATTTTTTTAAACATTATTCATAAACTTAATTATAATATTTTATATTTTTATAAATTTTTCATTTCGCGCAAATTACTTACTAATGTCTTCGTTAGTTTTACTTCAATTTTGAAAATTTGCTTAAAAAAAATTAAAATTATCTGTTATTCAAAATAAACTATCTTCATACTTGATATTATATTAACTGTGGTATTATTTTCAAATAAAGTTTGAAATGTTACTTGGTAGCTTGAACAATAACATGTTTTATTGTTTTACTATGTTATTATAAAGATTAAATTTTTAATTTGATTGAACAATAATACAAATAATATTTATTGAAATTTATTTAAGTTTTTCCCATAAAAGTAAATAACATTTATTTAAATTTAAATTTATAAACAAAATGTTTATAATTGAATTGCTAAAGAGTAATTGTCACTTCCTTAATGCCAAAAATGTAAGAGTTAACTTCAAAAATAAAATAAGATTTGGGTTTAAATTAATTCTAGATGTATTTTTTATTATGTTTTTATTTGGCTGATTTAAAAAATAGTGATATTAATGTTTTCTTGACTAAATTGGGAATTGAAATATTTTGACAATAAAATATAACATTAATTAGCTCTAGAACATAACTGGATATAACTTATTAACAACTCTTTTTATAAATAAATTGATTTATTTAAATAAATGTTGGTGAAATTTATCAACTACTGTTATTTTTAAAAACTAAACAAATACATTTGCAAATCTCTTCTATGAAATGTTAAAATTTAAGACCTAAATGAATGAACAGCAAAAATAATCTTAAAAGTGATTTACCAATAATAAATTCAAAATATCCTAAAAAGAGTTATATTATTTATGTGGAAGCTAAAGCTAAAAGTTACAGTGAAATAAAGGTCTATACCAGTTAAATATAAAAGTATACACCTAACAACAACTATGGATATTAGGTTCGAGTATTTAAATAATTTTTAAAATTAAACGAGTAAAAAAATTGTATTAATAAAAAATATTAATGACAAAATTTACTTTTATTTAAATTCATAAAATTTAAATTTTTTTTAAAAGAATATTTTTTAAACTTATATTAACAGTGCAATTTATTTAAATTTATTTTTAGAAAAAATAATTTTATTTTCATTATATTATATTATGTACATTCGTTTAGATTATATTTTAATTGGAGTTAATATTTTATAATATAACTTTTAAATAATCTTATTTTAAAACATGATATCCATATATACGCACAAGTAAAAAAGAATCATATAAATTTTATTCAGACAGTAAGAGGTAATGAAACAAATAAATTTTATTATCATCTTTATACTATTAAATTTGTGTTGGTCCTATTAATCAATTATTATCATCTTTAACCTGTTTAAACTATTATTGTAAAAAAAAATTACTTTAACTATTATAAAATAATTGTCAAAAATCATTGGAGGGACACACATGATGTGACTCATCTTTTCTATTATTTATTTATTTCACATTACTGGTAAATTCATAGTAACATCATAACAATTAATGCAGAGTTTTGAATTGTATTTACACATTGTTAAAGATCTTATTATTGTTTTTCAGCTAAATAACCACTACTATTGAAAATAGGGTGAATTTGCTTGAGTTTTTTTTTATAAGAAAAATAAATATTTTCTTAACAGAAATTTGATTAATATATTTTTAATATTTGTTTAAACTTAAAAAAAATCAAAATTAAGCTGATGGGGAAGTTCTTTTCAACTATACATGTGACTAATGAAATCAAACATAAGTAATATATGTTTTTTACAAACATTTATTTTCATATTTTCTTTAAAGTACTCTGTTTTAAGTTTAAACATGTTCACTATAACATCATAAAAAATGTTAATTCTTTTTTATATTTAGAGAGATAAGTATTATCTGTATAACAAACGATATAAATAAGCAATATGTTTTGAAAAATTAATAGCATTATACTAGCACCTAATTAATTGAAAAATTGATATATTGTACAATATGTTTACATAAAATCTACTAAGTTTATTTACACAATAATAGGAGTAACATTAGTTAAACTTCTATATAACCACTTATAAAAGAACACATTATTTTTTCGTAAATTAAAATCAATGTATATACAAATAAAAAAATTAACCAAATTATATATAAGAAAAAATTTACAAATTAATTTATACATAAATTAATTTAAACTTAATTTTTTTTCTTTAAAAACATATCCCAAATTATCACATTAACTTATTTTTATTGTGCTTCTCTAAACTTTGACAAAAATGAAAAGAAACAATACTCAAAAAGGTTGGAAAATTGAGAAGCTAAGTCAACTTCACACTACACAATGTTCTTCAAATTTTTCTTTTGGATAACCATAAATATCATTTTCTTAATTTCAAAAGTTGCACTAACACTTTCCACTTCCCAACTCAAGTGGAATCTCGTTACCAACCATACTTCTTCACACATTCTATCCTTTTCTTTTCCTAATCACTGTTTCTCCATGTCTCTATTCTTTCTTTTCAACCCTTTAATGTAACTCAATTATACACTTCATCAATAAATAGTATTTTATTTTCAATGCACATTCTCTTTAGAAGCTTATGAGACTACCAATTACACATTATTTAGCAAAAAAATATTGAATATTAGTTCACTGCATTAAGTGCAGTTCACCTCTAATGAAGGTCAATTATTGTTTGAAAGAGGTAAAAAATTTCCACTTTTTGATAAATTACTTTATGTAAAAACTTCTTAATTTACATGGAAATAAAATTATTTCTTTTAAACTCTTTAATAAACATACTAAATAAAAGCATTGATTTTCAATAAAACATTCGTTTTCATCATTAACTTTTATTATACATACAATCAATTATTGGGATAATTGAATTTTGACATATGTCTCAAAACATTCTAAGAATGTAAAAAATCAAACTTAGTTGTAATTTAATCTAGTTACAAAAAATTGGAATGATTTTTATGAGTAACATTAGTAACTTATCATTGAAATAAATGAAAAGTGGTAAAAAAAAAGTGATGGATTAAGTATGCACCAAAAATGAAACAAAATGCCTTAAACATAGTATTAGTAGCTAATTCTATTAGCCTAAGTGGATAAGATTTTAACCATAAAATAGTTAAATCTTGAAAGGCAAGTTTGGTTGGTGGGTAACACAAGAGAATCAAGCTTGGACCATATGCCTAATTATTCAATATTAATTAGCTCTAAAATAGAGGTTGACTTTAACAATAAAAGCTTTTATTTTTATAATGATGACAATAGCATTTGAATATGTAGTTTTAGGTAAATTATTTAAGTTTTTTTACTATTAATTTAATTTTAGTGATGTGTTTATTTATAATTAAGAAATTTAATTACAAGAAGGTCGTTGTCAAAAAAACTTATTTTTTTCATTTTTTAATCTAAAAATAACTTATAAATACTAAGTAAGATCAAAACAAATGGTTCAATCCAACATCACAATCACATCATTTTGTATCTTGTTGATGTAATTTTTCAAAGAAAAAAGACATAACAAAGATGTTCAACTCTTACCATTTTTCACATCCTGAATGGTACACAGTGGAACAGTTTGAAGGGACTCAACCATGTAAGAGGACAAAACTTGGTGTGACTGGCACGTGTCTGTGTTGCTGGACCAAACAGTCTCTATCGAACATTTTTCTTTTAATGTGATGCTTTATCTTTTATAGTTATCTTTGAGAAGTGATCAAACAATATTTGTCTCCTTTACTCTCTTATTAATATGAATTTCATAGATATGTGGATGAATAGAGCTTTATTATTTTTTTTTCAAACTTTATATATCATTACTTATAAAGTGTGGAGTTGGATTCATATCATTGTGCTTATTCTTATAGTATGCAAACCAATTGTTTGATTAATGATATTTAGACTGCCACAAAATGAAATTAGTTTTTAATATATTTGAAAATTTTACAGTTTGAAACTAAAATTATACTGAGTTATTGAAAAATATAAAAGTAGTTATACCGTATTCTTTATTCTTATTTTTATGTTAAATTAAGAAATACCAACCTTTTATTTCAACAAATTAGATTTTAAAAATAATTATTTATAGTTGGATTCACATTTAATTTCTTAATTTAGAATTAAAGTTGTGCTGGTGAGGTTTCTATAAATATATTATTTTATGATATAAAAGGCCCTTTTTATTTGTATTACCTCTTACTCACGTATTAAAGACAATTATTACAATTATAACGTAAATAAGAAGTATAAACTGATATTTAATAATTAAAATCTATATTTAAACTTTTAATTTATTAATAAAGCTGATATGGGACATTTGTCAAATAAAATTTATTTAAAAAAAAATAAAAGAAGATTATGAGATTAGACTATCATATATAAAAAGAAACAAAGGGACTATCAGAACAATCCATAAAGGAAGTATAAAACACTAAAAGAACAAAATTAAGAAAAATGAATAGGAGAGGTTTATCTCTCAAATTAAAAAAATAAACAAAACCAAGATTACGAGGCCACTAAAAAAAGTGAAAAAATATCATGTTATACCATCTTAAGATATGCTCTTATACTATCTTAAGAATGTCATTAATAGAAAAATGACCTTCAAAGTCGATTTTAGGAGCTCCTTAACGTCAGCTTCAAAACCGACGTTGATCAAGGTGACATTCAATGTTTTTAAACACCACGTCGGTTACCAAATCTACGTCCTATTATTAGTCTCTACGTCGGTTTAAATCAGGCACCGACGTCATGAACCCATTCTAAAATTGTATAGAGGAGTGATCTAGAGACAACACTACGTCGGTTGTTTGACTAAAACCGACGTGGTGAGCACTTTTTACGTCGGTTTACAACCGACGTAAAAAGTCATTTAAAAAAAAAATATGGGTTGATAAATCTCTAATTGATACAAGAAAATACCACAAAAAATTTTAAAATTTTCTAACAAATATAGATATGTGAAATCAAAGGCTATAATATAAAAAAATGGATGAAAAATAAGACAAAAAAATAAAAAAGAGCAACTTTCATTTTTTAACGTATCAATCTGAGCTTTATATCAAAAGTTATGACCGTTTGAAGTTTTTTTCACCCTAAATTTATGACAAACCTATACAATGTAAGAATTCTACCGTTAAATATATACTAAATCAAGATATTGATAAAAAATTTGGGTCAAAAATAAATTTTGAACTATTTTTAATGAATTTTACAAAATTACTAACCTCTTAAAAAGATAAGAGGCAAGGGGTGTCGAATCAAGCATTCAACCAAGACCACCAAGAAGTTTGCGCACACCAAACGAATGTGGAAGAAGCCCAAAATGGAGCATCTCGAACCCTCGCAAAACCAGTAAACAATAAAGATGCAAATGAAAACCAGTGACAAGTGGCACCAAGCGAATTACAAATGAAAACCAGTGAAAATAAAAGCGGCACCACTACTAAAACCACAAAACGTAAACAAAAAGTCAATAAAATACCACAATCAGTGAAAGCAAACGCAAATGGAGGAGAAAGAAACAACTAAAAGATTGAAACGAAGGGTACCTCGAACGGAGCTTCAAACGAAAATGGCACGGTTCAAACGAAGCTCTCAACGTAAATAAATGACCAAGAGTGAAATGGAGCTGAATCCTAAGAAGCTCGAAACGCAGGGAAAAGATGCCAGAACAATGCAGGAGAACATGCAGCGCGCAGTGGAGGGAGAAGAAAAGTGAAAGTGAAAACAAATGGTTTGAGTTAAAACAGACAACACTACGTCGGTTATAAGCTCCTAACCGACATGTTGTACCTCCCCAAATTCAAATTCAGAAGAAACATAATGTCAGTTCTCAGCTCCTAACCAACATTGTGTTGAACTCTAATTATCCAATTATTTTACCAAATTATCAAAAAGAACATAACGCCAGTTAGACTCTCAAGACCAACGTCATGTTGTTACACACCACGTCGTGGTTAGAAACTTATAATAATTATTTGTCTTTTTATTCAATGCTAAAACCTGTTTCCTCTTTAAACTACATGCTAAATTTTTGACCCAATAGTTTACAATTGTATATGGCTAAACTTAAAATCATCAAAATCACTTCACCAACTAACGTATCATTAGTCGGGGACGTTATGCCTAAATTCTTCCTTATTGAAGGTCTAAAATATGCCTATTAGTTCCTATTAGTTTACATTGAACTAATGATATATAAAAATCAGTTGAAACACCCAAATTACTGTGTACGTGTACAAATTTTTTGTTTGCCTAACTGAAAAATTAATTACCAATAAAATTATTTCAAAAAAAATAAAAAGTATGTTTTATATATATATATATATATATATTCATCTAATAAACAATCACACTACAAATTTCATTTCACATTGTTATAAATCTAAGTATTTTTAATTAAATATTTATTAAAACATTCATTTCAAAGAGTATTTAATTTTTTTATATTTTTTAATTGATTATTTATCTATTAATTAGGGTGATGTTGACCATTTGACACCATAAATTTGGATAATGAAAAAGAAGTTTTAGAATTTTAATTATTTTCATCAAGCCTTATTGTTCTTTGTACCTAAACAATTAATTTTATTTTTATGAATTGTTGTCTTATAAAGATAATTAGGTTTTTAATATTTTTTTTTTCTAAATTCGTTGTATTATGTTTGATATTACAAAGTCAAATAATCATGTTATTCTTAAAAATTCAATTGAAAAATATAAAAGTTTTGAACACTAGCACTATTTTGTTACTGATGTAATGTTTACTTGGATAGATTTGTAGAAAGTCATCGTGTTTGGATTTGAAGATATGTGAAAAAAATGATGGATGAGTTTGTGGGAAGGTGACTTTGCATCTTATTTGCTCTTTTGCAGATATTAGAGATGAAAGTCAGTAGATGGTGTACAATAACAAAAGTATTCTCGCTTTTATTATGCAATCTCTCATAATGATCTTGGAGATCAAGAGATGGTTCAATAGTAGTTTGTTGTCGCAATTTTCACTTTGCGCCGTTTATAATAACTTCGATACCTTTGAAGGGATAATCCATTATAAGTTTATGGAATTATGTGTTTTTGAAGTGGTAATCAATTATATGTTTAATTATGCTAATTTATAATATTATAAATTATAAATTTATAACAAAGTAAATATAATTAATTATATATAATATCATAATAATAATAAAATTAAAAATTATAATAATAATAAAAATAAATTTAAAAAATAATAACAATAATAATTTAATTTTTGTTAAAATAATTGATAATTTTTCTTAATTTTCAATTTTTTTAATTAGAAGAGCAAATTTATAATTTTACATTTTATCAATTAAAAAATTTGAAATTTTAATAATATTTATCACATCACTCATAAATTTACAAATTTTTTATTCAAATCTCACCATTTATCTCTTAATACAAACAAAACAATATTCACTTTTCAAATCCTCTTGTACCTACACAAAATTGCTCCCTTAAATCCTTATCAATCTAAACAAAGCATGAGAATGATATGGACTTAATTAAAAATACTTAAAGACTTAAAACTTAACCAAGTATTTTTTTTATTTTTTTATGTGAAGACATGTACATAACCGTGATGCAAAGTAAATACTTATGTCATCTCCGACAAAATCAAATGAAAATTATTAATTAAAAAAATATAAAAGTTTTAAATATTTAAAAAATATAATTGTTTAATATAACTTTAATTAAAAATATCTAAATTTATGAAGAATGTAATATTTAATTAAATAAAAAATAAATAGGAACAAATAAGAAAAAAAACAATTATTTATTAAAAAAATAATCTCATAGAGATAAATCTAACTCTTATTACGAGAAATGTAGCTAGGTTTCACATGTTAGAATATGTATTGTTCAAAAATTAAAATGGAAATTTGGGTCATAGTTTCAACAAACCAATATAGGTTAATAATAATTTTATCGTCTTAAAAGTATAATTTTTTTATAAGATATATTTGATAGAAACTAATAGACATACTGGCTTATTTTCAATTTTATTTATAATTTTGTTGCGCTTCTACCATTTAAGTTATTTCGAGTGATACACTAGTTGTTTCCAACTTTTATCTATAGTTATTAATTTTTCTAACATTAACTTCCTTTCCACTTATCTATTAGTGCTTCAAACTTTTATTTATAATATTTCATGTTTCTACCATTTATTTTGTTCCCGGTTACTTTATTTTATCTCATTAAATAGTATCAATGTTTAATGAATACTTTGTATTTTACTTTCGTAACCAACGGTATAAATTAATTAGTAAGTAAAAAAAATGTACGATGTACAACAATAATACGTCACATAAATAGTTTAGCAATTTATTTATAATTTATAAAGTTGAATTAGCAAATTTCTCAAACTGATTAATTTTTATCTGAAATTCCTGAAATATTGTATTTATTTATTTATTTTCCAATATGGATAAATGGTGTATACTAGACACATACCATTGTGAATAAATAGTGGTCCTATTGCAGGAATTAATTTAAGATTAAATAAAATGGTCAAAATTTCAATTAATGAGTTAATTAAAATGGTGAAAATACTACACTATCACCCATCCCTCTTATGTTCTTCCCAGGTGTGGGTGTATTGCTAATGTGCAACTAAAATACTCTTCTGTTTTTTCCAGGTGTGGGTGTATTGCTAATGTGTAACTAAAATAAATGTACAGTTACAAAGTCATTTTATTTATTGATAAATATGTAATGGTTGAAATTGATTATGATTAAGTAATTGAAATAAATATAAATTAATTTGAATAGAATAATATTTACATGCTAGGAAGAAAAGTTATCTGCTATGAATTTAATTCCTAATATATATATATTTAGTTACTAATAGATATAATTTAAAAACTAAAAATAAATTTATTTAAAAAATTATATAATATTTTAATTTTTTCATTCTAAATTTATTGCTAAATCTTAATTTTGTTTTAAATTATTTCTATATTAGTAACTAAATTCAAATATCCAACTTACACTTAATTTTGCTAAATATATTTTATTACCAAATTTTAATTTAATTTAATTTTCTTTTCAACATCAAACTTACTCTTAATTTATTTTAATATATAAATCTCATACTAACATCATTTTTTTATTTTAATTTAAACAATAATTCTCTCAACCATTTTATTTAAAAATTTAACTTCACAATTATTTCAATTACTTAATCAGAATTAATTTAAATAATTACATATTTATTAATAAATAAAATGGCTTTGTAACTGTCCATTTATTTTAGTTACACAGTAGTAACACACCACACATGAAACATAAGAGGAATGATTGAAGAATATTAACCATCCTAATATTTTCACAATTAATTCAGATCGTGACACTAAAATTGTGTTCTCTTTTCACGATTTCATTTAATATCAAATTAAATTAAATCATGCAATAAATGAAAAAAATGATGATAAGTAGAATTTACTCATATCAAGAAATAAATGAAAAAAATGCATCATTTCAAAATATTTCAGATAAAAATTACACCAATTTAGAAAATTGCTTCTTATTTCCCTATATAAATTATCCTCTCTATTATTCATTTTTTTTTTCATGCTGTGGCTTGAGCCAAATTAATATTTTGATTTTTTTTAATTAGTTATGCATTTACTATTTTTCAATAAACATACTTAAAAAGAATTATTTGTGTTTTCTTGTCAATTCTCAAGCTTGGACTTAGCCACATAATGATTTGAAAACACCACTCCATCATAAACATACCCAATAGTTTGCAGCCCGTGACCAACTGCTGTTCTAAAACATGACCCAGTTATTATGTTTTTCATAAACGATGATGTCTGTGACAACTCAAAATCACAATCAAATTAACGTCGCATTTTGTAATCTTATAGAGTATATTCCATGAAATGTTCTTTTGAAATTTAAATGTCACATCTATGTTTCTTTTTTCTCCTCGATTAATTATGAAGATGTGTGTGGATAGTCTACGTTTTTTCTAATGATTATCTAATCACTATTAAATGATAATAACTATCTTAAAACTCATTAAACATATTTTTAAGTGGTAGATTTCTTAATTTTTAGTCAACTTTAATTTTTTCTATTAAAAATTTACAAATCATGCTTAAAATATTTAATTAATGAAATCAATATTTTGAGTTTCTTTTAATGTGTTCAGTAGCATTTAGAAGTTAGACTCTATAGGCCGAATACTTGCTAGCTCCATCTTTTATTATTATTGTCTGGGGGGAAAGTTAACAATTAAATTTTATTTCTATAAACATGTTAAACTTTATTTTTGTCTTTCTTAGTCTTAAACTTAAACTTTACTATCATTATAACTAAATACATTAAATGTAAATTTTCTCTTCATTGATTAACTACTAACTTAATATTAAACTGCCACCAAAGAATAAATATCAATAATTTATTTATTTAAACTTCAACCGTTGATTAGTTTTACTTATATGAAAATTGAAAATTGAAGTTTGAATTAAGATAAAATTAAAATTAAATTAAGAATGTTCTTTTCTCTTATTTACAATATTCCAATATTTATATCTTGATGACTGAGTTTTGCTACTGAATTTCACCGTTCACCAAAACATGGAGACAAGAGAAAATATTAGGGCCAAAAATGAGCAAAACTTCTGTACTATGTTTCCTTCAGCACCTGAAGAGTTGTAGCTTTTGACTATCTATATGATGCAGTATGTACATGAGATAGCTGTATCCTATGTGAAACCAAAAATTAAACTTGGTACATCATCCCAACTTCCAGAGATGATGCATGAGGTACACCAGTGACAAAGGATGGTGCCCTGCTATTTCTTCTTAGGAATTCATACACTAAATTAATGGCTATTTTTTTCACCATGCTAGACCCTGGCTTTGCTCTCATGTGTGTCTGTCCTATAATGTAAGCTACCCCACCCTCCCTTGCTTCCATCACCTCCTCCAACTCTTGCATTGCACCTGTGTCCATCTTTGGACTCTCTGGTACCAAAAATCTTACCCTTTTCTTCTGCTGCGTTATAACTTGGGGTGACTTTATCTCCTTCAGTTCTGATGGCCCTGCCTTGTCTTCATTCTCAACATTCTCAACATTGTCTACATTATCCTCACTCATCAAAAGGGAATGTGTAGAACATGTTCCAACAACTGCCATTCTGTCATCCTTTCCAGGATCATCATTTGAAGAGTTCAATCCAGTTTTTTCTGTGCGAATGAACTCTGCTATGCTGCACAAAAGATCGTTCTCAAACTCAACATCATCTTTGTGGATGTCTCGGTATCCATATCGCACTATGCACCGGTAGATTCTGAACTCTTTTGGACCAACGCGACCAACCAGAAACCGTTCATCAGGTTTAACATGTGGAACTGGCACGTGTTTGATGCAGAGGAAAATTAGGACTTCATGGAAGGCTGGGAGGTTGGTTACAAAGTGGGAGAAGATTACTGGAATTCCAGAAACTAGCTCGGTGTGTATAAGGCCAACCCCACGCACTCGAACTATGCCTATGCTGGGGCCTAGGCCGAGAAGCCAGTTGATGGAAACCTTGTTTTGGACATCATATTCATACTTTTTGAGTGTGCCGTAGTGCCAAACATACATGAAAGTCAGAAATACAAGAGCCAATGCTATAGGCACCCATGCTCCTTGCAGGAACTTGATAAGAGAAGCAGAGAAGAAGAGAGCCTCAATGGTGCCAAATATGAAAACAAACCCAAGTGCAAGGAGGACATTCTGGTGCCAGCATAGCACAATAACCAGTGACATCAAACAGGTGGTCACCAGCATCACTGTGATAACTGCCAAACCTGTTGTGCAAAGTAAAGTGTGTCATATTCTTGTCAGAAAAAATAAAAAAATACCTTTAACACTCCTCTCCCCCTTCCTAGTTATGATCCCAGCTCAAAAAGAGAACATGTCTGCTTGCATAAAGTTAACTTCTGAGTTGCATTCTTCCCCAGAAAAACTACAATTGCATCTTAAAAAAGAATGTTCTTGATGTTTCTGGTTCCATATTATATTGCTGCAAAATTAATGTATACATAAATAGCAAACAGTGTCATACCTGAAGCATTACCCAGGCGCTTTGTGTCTCTGAAACAAATAGTTACTGCCAAACACAATACCATCAATAGCCAATTGATCTCAGGGATATATATTTGCCCATGAATTTTTGATGATGTGTGAATCACTTTAACTCTCGGGAAACAACTTAATGCAGAGCACTGCTTGATGATTGAGAATGTTCCAGTGATAATGGCTTGACTACCAACAACTGCAGCAAGTATGGCTATAACCAGAACAGGCCATCTCAATTTCTCTGGAAAGCAAAAGAATGAAAACGGTCAAATAGCTGAGAATTCCCCATCATCTACTTTCTCCCTCAAAAAGAACGAGTTACACCACCTACCTGGTACAGATACGTAAAACCCAAAGTAATAATCTTGTTCAATGTCATGATGCTTAGATAGAAAAGCAGCTTGCCCCATATATGCAAGAATTAAAGATGGATAAACCACAGAAGTAAAAGCAATCTGCAGAAGAGATGGTAAACAAATAAGCATTTCCAAAAAGCTACTGAGCTACATAACTAACACCGACAAGAGTTATACTATGTTTTAGTGCATTAATCTTAGTGAGAAGAGACGTTAGCACTTGTCAAGGAACATAAATTACAATTTTTGAGGTGAACCAGTCATGATAGCAAACCCAACAGAAGCAATACTTGAAGATGTCACATTGCTTGAGTATACCACTGTATCGTGTTTACAGTATACAGTATATAATATTAGGTAGATCCGTTATCCTACAGCAAACAAAACCAAATTTAAAATAGCATACCTTGATTGATAATTGGCTAAAGTGCCCAAGATCAGCAAACATGGCTTCCGATCCTGTAAAAGTGCAATTGAAATGGCATGAATATTTACAACAAATTGATGTAAAATATAAGTTAACCATCAAGTAGACCGACCAACCTGTGATGCACAGTAAAATTCCACCAAGGGCCATCCAACCTCCTTTCTGAGTTTTCCTCAAGAGTTGGATAGCATAATATGGAGAGAGCGCTTTGTATACATGGGGATTCCAGTGAAAAATATTGTATATTCCAATGGTACTAATGCAGCAAAGCCACAAAATAATTACAGGAGCAAACAAGAAGCCAACTCTGTGCGTGCCATAATGTTGAAGCGCAAACAAGCCTATCAATATGATGCATGAAGCTGGAACTTCAACATCTGCCAGGCATCAAGTTTAAAACTTCATATCAGCAAGGAATGTTCCACATTTCTCACACAATATAGAAGAGTGATATCAAAATTTAAGTGAAAATAGAAAAGCAAATAAAATATATAAGGGTCAAACAAAAATTAAAGCATATTGGAGCAGCAACTAGTTTTCTATGTCTTTTATTCTCTAATTCTCAATAACCAAACTCCAATAAGTTGATAATGGACATCCAAGTTTAAGGAAGTCCTGTCATTCGAAAACAGCTATAGGACAAGCAATTTCCCCTCATCAGATAAAGGGCATATTTGTTTGGGATTTATTAAATATTTTTAATTAAAAGAATAAAATCATAAAAATTATAATAATTATCAAAATATTTTGAAAAAACAGTGTTTTGCTTAAAAGCTAAAAATAATAGCTTATGAAGAAAAAGCTGTAACAGCAGGTTACATCATATAATCACTTTTTATTTTAAAGCTTAAACAGATAGGATAATAAATCACACAATGCCGAATCAACAAAAACAAAATAATAGCTTAGCAACACATTTGAATCTACTCATAATTTTAACAATAACTAATGATTAATCCCAACCCATCAATTTGAAAGAACTGTTTTTCACTGTAGCCACAGTACAGCTGATTATTGCTCCAGAGTTAGGCTCATGATGCCGAACTGATCTTAGGATCCCTAAAAATAGTCTGTTGAAATGAAAATTTATGAGTAAACACATAGCCCAAGTTTCAATTAACGCCAGAATTGACTGAGTTGGAAAGTGTCAAATCAGAAGATACAGCACAGTATTTCACATTCCAGCCAATTTATCAAACAGGTTGCTTAAGTTACATGTTAAATACAATCCCTAAAGCATTCTCTGTAATTGCGGGTCTTCACATGTGACTCATGAAGATTTCTACCAAATATAGGACACCCTAAAAGTGCACAGACAAATGCAACAGCATAACTTGTACTTAATGCACAGATCCTCACAAGACGAGTATTGAGTATAAACCACTAAGAAACACCCACAAAGCGGAGAAAATACAGCATACACAACTAAAGAGATAAACTTATAATGATGTAAGATTATTGGAGCAAACAGAACTTCTTTTTTTCATGGGATAAAATATGCTCAGGTCAACAGGAATCTCCTTTAGATCAACGGGCAACAAAATTATGCATAAAGTTTCCAATTGTGACCAGTATCCAACTTCTAAACAAACTAATAAATAATCAGGCAAACAAAAAAATAAAGCTGAACTCACATGCGTGCGTCTCCTTGGACATTGAAAGCTCCAATCCAGAAACAGCCGAGAAAACTGCAAGCACTCATAGAAACAACCCAACTCAGCTCCCAAACAGAACCCCAAAAGTCAAAGAACAAACTCACATGCAGTCCCCGATATACTTTTGCTACTGTTCACTAACCAGAATCAAAGTTTCACCTGGAAAACCTATCCTCACCTTTAATTTAAACATATATTACGCGAATTATCAAGATGAAACTTCAACTCTAACACAGGAACCACACCAAAAACACACAAAAAAAAAACGAATCTAAGTTTTATCCAAAGTCAAAAGGACAAAACTTACACCGAGTTCTTCAAGTGCTTTTAGTCTCTTCTCTTATCAGAATCAGAGTTTCATTTCGACAAACTATACTGACCTTCAATGTAAACATTTATGTACAATATTGAGATGAAACTTCAATTCGAATCGAAGAAACACAAGAGAACCACACACAAGGAACTGCTTCTACAAAACAATAACACAATCATTGACCTCACCAGAAATAGCCGGCGTGAGGATGCCATCCCCAATGACCATGCAAGTCCCAATCAGAGCCAGAACGAGTAAAACCCTCTGCAGAACCTTGTGCTTCTCAAACGTGCTTTTGAGCCGCAACGCGAAACTCCTGTCGGGAGCCGCGCCGCCCGAATCCTTCTTGTACTCCGACAACTCCTCGTCCGCCACCTGGCAATTTGGCAGCGAACTCACCCGCGCGTGGCGGCACAGTAACGAGTACAACGCGAACGTGCCTCCCTCGCCGTTATCATCAGCTTTGAGCACCACAAACACGTACTTAACCAGAGGAACCAGCGTTATAGTCCAAAACACCAGCGACAAAACGCCGAAAACCTCGTCGTTGCTCTCCGTGTGCTTAATGTCCTCCGCAAACGTGCTTCTGAAAACGTACAACGGCGAAATGCTCAAATCACCGTACACTACACCCAGACTCTGGTACGCTAGAGTCAGAACCGTTCTCCACGACTCTCTCTGCAACAAAAAAAAAAAAAAAATCTCTGCATTCTCAGACAACGACCAATACCAACGACAATCACAACAACAACCACAACAACGTTGTTCACATCGAAATTGAAACATTGCTGGTTTCAGAACAAGTTTGGTTGGTTCACTCACCTTAGCAGAGTATCGCCGAGTTCCACCTTCTAGATCCATCGCATGCCTCTTCGTGCGTCTCAGAGAACCATTTTCAAGAGAAATCGAAGATCACACAATTGCTGAAACCAGTTCAACTTTAAGAAATTGTGTGTGCAATATATATATTTTGAGTGCGAAATTATTTAATTCAGAAATTAGAGAAAAAAAAGGAAATTAAACCTTTTTTTAATTGTAATAATTACGATTTATGAGACAGTAATAAATATAATATTAATATCTAAGAAGTAACTTTCAAGATCGATGACGAGGTATTAAACAAAATGAAGAATCCAAAATTTGGAGTAAAATAAGAAGATTCAACTCTGAGAAAACGACCCTCCCAGATTGCAGGTTTATTTGGAGAAAATAAAGATGCACACGAAATATGGGTTTTATTTTTTATTTAATTAAATGCGAAGAGGTTAAGGGAAAGAAGAAAAATAAATAAATAAAAAGGTTCTCTTATGTGAGAAGTTATCGTTCAACAAAAAGAGGTTCAAAGCAAAGACGAAAAGCCACGAATTGTGTGCATAAAAAAAAAATTGAACCCAATGGAAGTTTAGTTTGCGTGTGTGTTTAAGAAAAAGTGAAGGATTATAGGGAGAGTGAGAAAAACTTGAAAGTTAGTGGTGGGGTTGGTAGGGTTTGGTTAAGTTTAGTCTTGTTTTTGGGCAATTACTGATAAGAGCGTGATCTTTTCCACATGCTCATAAACTAGGGGGCTTAGAGTGACACGTTTTGGGTTCATTTTGCAATTTTTGGTTAGGGAACTTGAGAGAGTGTATCAAGTAAGTGGTAATTACAATTGTGTGAAACATCAACTTACTTTAAATAAATGAAAAAAAAAAATCAAGAATTTTGTTAATTTTAATTTTTGAGTATCATCTTTCTACAAGTGTTTACGTTTAGTTTTGTTATTGGAAGTTTATCCTTTTTCTCTTTTCTTCATCACATTTCACTAGTTTCCATTTTTTAAGAAACTATGTATGACAGTTACAAGGAAATTTGCTTGTTTTGTTTTGTTCTTTACATAGAATAACAGTCAACAACACAATAAATTCTGTTTGGTTATTTTTTCCTTCTTATGTTGAAAAAAAGTAGAGTGAGAATAAAAAGTTATTTATTTTTTAAATAATGAAAAAATAAATAAATAAGTATACTAATAATGCTAAGATTATATACTATTAACCATACTTACAAGAATATGATAGGTATTTAAGTGTGAGTCTAAGTCTTACATTAAATAAAAATGATAAAGTTGAACCATATATAAGAAATAAGACTCATGAACTTAATGTTTTAAGGTTTTTGTTTAAAGGTAACGAACATGGGTTGGCTCTTATCTCATTCTTGTAAAATCTTTCCGGATTTGCCTCTTCGGATTACCCAGTAAGTGAGTCCATGGTTTTCGATTTGGGTGACCCTGTATCAAAAGTCTTCCTAACGGACGTCATTTTCTTATATGAGTTGATTCTTGTCTCATTCTTGTAAGATTTCTCTGATCTTATTCCCACTTACAAACTTAATACCTTAAGATTTTGGATTAAAAAATAACGTGATCCCTTATATAAATTGATTCTTCTCTCATTATTGTAAAATTTTTTTATTTTACCCGTCAGATTATCCACCAGAATCAAACCTGACACATAAAAAAAATCATTAACGATAAATTATAAATTATGTGTCAACATTGAAAAAATCTCATTAACTGTGCAGGTCCCTCGTCGGTTTAACTATGTAATAGTGTTAAAAAACCAAATGATTAATACTATTGATAACAACACAGTGTGGTGTATTGTACACATCACACAAAGAGTTCTTATAGATAAGGGATTATGCAGCATTGACAGGGCCAAAGGTTGTTTTCTTTCTTAGGATAATAATCATAAAATGCTGATGTTATTGTGGGTAGTGATAATCTCACTGATGCATATAAAGAGTGTGTAGAACAGCAATAAATGCAGTTTGGTTCTAGTACCAGCTGGAGAGAGAGTGCAGAGAATGAGACTATTTGATATGATGTTTTGTCAGATTGTTAGAAAGCTCAAACATTTAATGAAAGGGTATTTTAGTTTTGTTTAAGTTAATAAAGTAATTGAAGATTATTATGGTGTTGAATAGGAGTAATGTGGTGGTGTTGACCCAGAATTAAAGATGATAGGTTATCAGGTAATACAAAATTGATTAGTGTTGGTTTGTGTATAAGCAGAGTCTCGTATTTGGCATAAATATTGGTTTGTGCAGTGGCCAAAGTGGAATCTCACATTCAGAGAGAGTCTACATGTCACTTTCCTAACACTATTTTCTTTGTCTTTTCAGAACCTAATATTTGACAATAACCACCACTCTCTCTTTTTTAATCATTTTCAACCTTCAGCTTCAAACATGTAAAAAAAATAACATCAAGGGAAAATGTTATTGGAGAAAGCAATAGTGCCAAAACCATGTATTCTCCTTCCTTATGATATGTAGTTAAAATTTGGTAAAAAATGATTATTTTCTTAAAATGATTATAGAATATAAATAGAAAATATTGATTATTTTAAGATTTCAAATTATAAATAATAATAATAATAATAATAATAATATTTATTGTAAGTTTCAGTCAATTATGGCTTCTTCTTTTTTTAAGGAATAGTGGTCAACTGTCACTGAGAAATAATCTTTGTTTAGATAATTGAAAATTAGAAGACTAAAACGCTTTAGCTTTAGAAGAATGTAACTCTAAAAAGAATATAAATAGAAAATATTAATTTTTTTAAGATTTCAAACTATAAACAATAATAATCAATTTCACAGGTTATTGAATAATTTCTTAAATTTATTATAAATTTTGGTGAATTATGGTGTTTTAAATAATAGTAGTCAACTATCACTGAAAAATAATATTTGTTTAGATAATTGAAAATTAGAAGAAGCAAAATGTTTTAGCTTTAAGAGAATATTGATAAGCTTCTAATATCCAATTCATTGTGCTTGAGACAAACGAATGTCTTAAAATCACCAAATGCCAAAAGGCACAAGAATAATACAAGAGCATATAGATAGAATAACGTTGGAAAAAATAAATTTTTTGTTAAAAAAAATTAGATTACGAGTTTGACGCATTGACAAAAATTTAATAAATATAAAACATGTTAATAATATTATCAATTAAAGCTTACAATTATTTAAATGTGATGGTATTATTATAAATATTAAAATAAATAAATGATAATAATAATAACAATAAATCTAAGTAAATTATAAAAAAAAATAAGACTTATGCTTTATGTTTTGTTTGGTTGAGGGAGTGAATTTGTGATGAAAGTGTGAAAAAAATTATGTTGTTTAGATTAAGGAAAAGATGATGAGATTTGAGTTGAAAGTTTGTGAGTGATGTGATAGAGATGATAGATATTTTAATTGTTTTAAATTGATAAAATTGTAAGATTTTATTTCTATTATTATTTTATAAATTTATTATTAATATTTTATTTTTTATTTTTATTATTATTATTTTATATTTTTTAATTTATTATTATTTTAATAATAATATTTAGTATTTTATTATTATATTATATAATATAATTAATTATATTTATTTTATTATAATATAAATATAAATATTAATAAATTAATAATAAAATTAATTATTTAAAAAAACTAAAAAAAAACTTTCTTACCCCACAAATCTTCACATTTCCAAAGAATAAAGAACAGTAAAATTCATTACATTTTTATTATTATTTTATTTTTGGATTTTGTAACTTTTGTTGTATTTCCTCGCTACACCTACCATAAAGACGAATTGGTAAAAGAAATAAAAAGGAACAGTATCTTTAAAAACACTTACTCAATTAATACAATAAAAACTTACCATTTTCATAGAAAACTCTTCACGAATAATAACTAAGTATTAACAATCTTAAATACCTACAATTACACATTATGATAAAAAGATTTAGAAAAAAAGGAAACATATTAACTGAAATGACAAATATTCTTTAAAACAGCCTAAAAATTTATGAATAATTTTTGTTGAGAAACTCACACTATAAATATAAAAATAAACAAAAATAAAGGAAATACCTACAATTACACATTATAATAAAAAGATTTAGAATAAAGAAAGTATATTAACTGAAATGATAAATATTCTTTAAAACAGTTACAGCACAAAAACCTTAGAAAAAAGAAAACCGTTACGACGCTGTAAATCTTAAATATCTACAATTACACATTATAATAAAAAGATTTAGAAAAAAAGGAAATATATTACAAATATTCTTTAAAACAGTTACAACACAAAAACTTATAACATTTACAATCTTATTCAATAATTTTTGTTGAGAAACTCGTACTATAAAATACAGGATGAACTAAAATAAAAGAAATAAACAACATAAGATTTAACGAGGTTCGACAATTTGTCTATTGTATAGCATTTGAGTAGTTGTGTTTTGTTATTAGAGAGATTAAAATTAAGATTACAATTACAGATGGTTATATAAATAACCCTAAACACATTACAATTATCAAAATACATATGTAAGTGGGTGCTTCGCCCCTCATCCTCAGCCCAGCCCACTAAGCCTATAACTTCCTACAATGGGCAATGTCTACACTCTCTCCTACATTTGTCCCTGTATTTAGTATTACGAGTCATACCTAACAATCTTGAACAATTATATTTTTCGACTTCTGATGATAATTAGAGTAAAACCGTCTGATCATAAGTTGTTTACCTAAGTAGACGATGTTTGCACGTGGTGTTTTTATCTTTGGGATGAGTGTTTGTTAGTTCAGGATTCTAGTGATATGATTAGATCGTTGATTAGGACTTTGTGGTGCAGATTATGCTATCATTGTGATTACTAATAATTTTGGAGCTCTTTATTCAGATACAAAAAGAAAACTCCAATTACTCCTATATCAAAATTTCACAATATTTGACCATCTAACAATTCAAACACTATCAATTTATTATGAAATATTACGAAAGAACTTACTTTAACATCAAAACAACATGTATATACCAATTTTATCCCCTATATTATCGCTATCAGAACATTTAGATCTTCTAACTTAGAGTTTTATTAAAAAAAAAACAAAAAAACAAAACTAGTTTCCCTTGTCTGAGTTCACAAATAGCTCCAAATTTTCTATAAATCACAAAGATAGTTTAACCTGCACCACAAAATTTTAATCTGAACATATCACTAAGACTTTAAACTAATAGAGATTATTATTAGGGTGTCAAAAACACCATATGCAAACACTTATAACCATATAAGTAAAAAAGCTCAAAACTAACTTAAAAAAAAAAAAGCAAAATTGAATTCACTCTAAACAAACTTCTAATTAGACAATGTTATTCTCTTCATTCTCACGAGTCTAAGAATGACATTTGATATTCAAATTAATAAATAAAGGATGTGGTTAAATTCTAAAAAAATATATAATTTTTTTTTCTAGAAATGATGATTATATTAAAATGAAAATTAAATAATTAAATTTTCTTGTTTATATAAACTTTTCAATTTAGTATTAAAATATTTAAATATCATTTTAATATTTTTTAAATTATTTTTAAATTCTTAGATAAATTACAAAATTGTGATTATCTACAAGTAAATTTATAAATAATATTATTAATAACATTTTTATTATTAATACTGTTAATATTAATAATAATAATGATAATAAAATGATAATAATAATAATAATCGTCATAATAAAAATAATAATAATAAAAATATCATCATAAAGTCTATAGAATGTTACGTGTTTAACATCTATTTGATTTTGTCTACATGTAATTATTTAATTTTTAAAGTCTATAAGTGAAGTTAAAAATATGGGTACCTTGAACAATGCTATTTGTTTGAGAATTGTTAAATTGTATATTTATTTTTGAATTAATTAAATTATATGAACTTATCCCATTTATTGTTCGATTGGTACAGTTGTAATGATAGTATTAATTACAAAAACAAATGATATTTTTAGGTCCATGGAGGAACATATGTGAAAATACTCATTAAATATTCATAATATTTTGTAAATAGAGAAAGAATAAAATGTTTGTTTACTAATTAACTCTCAGACTCAACCAACCAACATTCATAAAAAATACACTCTTGTCTTGTTGAATAAATTAGGTGCAGTCTTAAAAAAAAAAAAAAAACGAACATATGAGTATTTTTTTAAATGCATCTAATGTTATAGAAATAGTTTTATTCGAGTAGATTAAATTGATTTAAATACAAGTTAAAAGTTTTTCTTATTAAAACAAAATAGAAAATAAATTTCTTAGTAATGATATAGTAATATGAAATCTCATCATACTTTGTAATATATAAAACAAGTTAAATGAGTTATTTTTATGGCTGATATTCTTAAAAAAAAATCAACTCAGAGGAATGCTTGAAAAATATGTAATTACCGTTTTTCCTATATATTTGGACAAATTAATGATAAAAGAAAAAATATTTTTTTATAATTTAAAATTAATTTATATAATTTTTTATTATTACAAATTTGTGTGTAAATTTATATTTTTTTTCTTTAAAATTTTCAATAAGAAGATTGGCTAAGAAAATGCTAAGTTGACATGTGACGTACATTTTGTCTACCAAAATCTCAATGCTACTAATAACATACCCTTCTCAAAGCATTATGGTCTGCCATTCAAAACATTCTCTTTATTCATGTCCTTTTGTTGACTTCATTTCACGATTCACAAACATTCTTTCTTTCTATTAAAATATATTAATATTCAATATATATATATATATATTATGATGACAGAAAAACATTTTACAAATTAAGAAAAAAATATGTTTATATATCAGTGTTGAGTCACATCCATTACCTTATAACACAGGTCAAGTTTTGTTCTACTGAAAACACTCCTCTAATAATATTATCTTTAATTAATATTATTAATTTTATACTTAATTAACATTATCTTTTATTTATATTATGTATAATAAATTATTACTTTAAAAAATGTAATTATAATTATAAATTTAAGATATTTTTTAAGAAACGAAGTAAATTCAGAAAAAAAGTGGTTAAAAACCTGGGAATATGCATAAATTGATAGATGAAAAAGTTGTAGAGAATGCGTAATGAGTATATACAGAATTTTAACGCATCGTTGCCTATGCGTTACGCGTGGCAAATGCACGCTATGAAATCATTTCACAATTATTAACTAAGTTTCTGCAACCACAAGAATATTTTTCTTAAATGATTAAAATAAAAATTCTAATTTTATGTTGTAATTTTAAATATTAAATTAGCTTTGAAAAGTAAACTGATATAATATATTATTATAATTTATAAAGACGTTAATTGACAATAATATGTATATTTATGTAAAAATTTAGCTACGGAATGAATTGTTCTTATGCACGTCATTTTCTTTCTTCTTCCAAGTGCGCACACACAAGTGCCACACTATTTTAATGGAGATTATTTCATCCCATCATATTTGTGTTACCAAAAGGTAGGCCTTTTGGAGTTTATCAAACCTAATCAACCCATACAAAATTAGGCAAAGAAAATGACACCATAGCAGAAACATTTAATTAACACCATTCTTCTTATTCATAATTAAGACATAAAACTTTGCACAAATACCCACTAATAATTAATATCAAATTAACCCACATGCTTTATTTGGTGCTTAATTAGGTATAATCCGAACAGGAGAAAGACTAAATGATAAATATTATTCCATTAAATAAAATAGTTGTCAGCGTATACGTATCAATTTTTAGGTCAAGTTCAGAAAAGTTTGGAGCTACACATAGCATAAGCAAAAAAGCAACTACTCCATAAAAAACACATTATCTTGATTATAGTAATTTATTAGGGTTATAAGCAAGTAATTAATCCATCAAGCCTAACTACAGTTTCTTATAAGCTTAACACCTAGGTTTTGGTGATGACAATAGAGTGGGAAAACAAAAAAGGAAAAGGAAATAGCATTATTAGTTGAATTTTCTAAAGGTGTGGTGGAATAATAATTATAGTAAAATATAAAAAAAGTTGTATGAAAATGATGTTGTCTCTTTGTTTATATTGTGAAGTCTCAAAGCACGAGGGGTCAACAAAAGAATTGGCCATGCTTACACGAGTTATATTTAATTAGCAGTACCTTGTTGAGTGGTCAGTGTTCGTTTCCATGGAGGATCTAGGTGGACCAGAAAAAAGGAAAAAAAATTAGGGTTTTGGAATTTTCATTATTTCAATTCCTTTTGTAGCTTATTTGCACCGACTTCAATGTTTTTATCTGTAATAATGTGTAAATTTTGGAAGAAAATGTTTGATAATACGACGTTTTTGACAGAATAAGAAAACGATTTGGTACATAATAGCTGCTACACCAGCTATGCATTGAAAGCAATGGTTTATTATTGATATATGGTATTTATTTATCATTTATTTATATCTTAATCTCACTATTAATATTTGAAATAAATGAAATGGGATACATTTTCAATGGAATGCATAAAGTTTAACATTTTGAATATTAAATTTAATTATATTTTGTAAAAGATATTAATTGAGAAACTAAAATAAAATTGTTTCAAAAACTAAATATATTTAGTGTCATTTTTAATCTGTATAAAAAAAATAGACACTACAATAAACAAATAATATCACAATTGGAATAAATAATTGATTAAAACATCATATAATAATTAATTTATCATGTTATGTCTTATCTAGATCTCAAACAACCTTTTAATTTTTTTCACGAAAATGTAATTAATGTACAATTTCTTAGTACATATTTTATCTTTCATATTAATAGATTTCTTTAACTCCACAATAAATAGTTAAGGATATAATAGCAAAATTAAAACTATATTTAATAATTTTATGAAATGAGATATTTTCCATTCACTCAAACATGAGACAAAACAATATGGTGATATTACACGTCACAGCACAATACAACTACATAAACCGAAACCAAAAATAGTCAATCTATAATAATTGCTAATCAGAAATTTACTTACGTTTGACCATAGTTTTCTTATGAGCAAGAAACAAATGGATTTTAGCACTAAAGATTAAAATGGAGGCAAAATTAAAGATGAAACTTCCACTACTCTCTGATCCATAAAATATTAATTTTAATCCTTAAAAAGTGAATTAACAGATTAAATTGAAATATTTTTATACAATTCTGAAATAGAGGTATCCAATCACAGACTCGCCCACTAAAAAAAAATTAAATTAGCTTATTTCTATTATACGATTCTTTTTTTTTCTAATTGACTTAATAAATAATTTTGACCTTCTTCAAAAAGTAAAGTAAATAATTTTAAAAATATATTTTTAGAATTTAAGTATATTAATCAAATTAATTTAAATTTTAGATAAACTATTTTGGTATAAATTATAATGTATATTAATAAAATAATTTCTCTATACTATTTTTTATTTTAAAAATATAATTATCATTTTATAAATAAAAACTTGTATATAAATTTACATACTACTCCAACCTAACTCCATCTGTACAAAAAAAAAAATATAATTCAATTTACAACACAATTTTTTAACTTAATCCAATCAGTTTTACGGATTTTAATCTAATCTATATTAAATCCATTTTCACAAACCCATTCTCAATTCCCATCTCCATGTACCAAATAGTCTATCGATCTCGATGTCACAAATAAAACTAAAATAAATAGATAAATAATACAAATAAAATCAACATTACACAGTGAAAATGGAATAAACTCATTTGGTCAAAGTTCAAACTAATAACTTACATGAAACTGCGAGGATATCATACATTAACATCAAGACCAAGATTATTGACTTTAGCATGGGCCCTATAATAATCACATCCACTCGATTCCATATCTCAAAAATTATGACATAATCCATATATAAAAAAAAATGTTTATTTCAGCATTATAAGTTACGTTAAGAAAAAAAAAATGTGTGAAATAACACCTTCATAGACTTAGACTTATTATAACTCAATTGGGTCAACTGAAATCAGCAAAGAGATTAGTGAACAACTATTTGAAGTCAAGAAAACTAAAGGCAGAATGAAGAAAAAATTGATCTAACTCAATTAAATAATTGAAGTTTAAATACTTTAAGGCATAGATTACCTCCATAATTATATTACATATTGAATAAAAAATATTTTTCGAATGTGACCTGATAATAATAAAATTGTCTTCCTGTGCATGGGTATTTATAAGTTGTTTCTAGCATTTATAAATAGGCTGACACTTATGTCAGGTTTTCAACTTTATGCATTATTCGTTACTCTTTGGAATCATTGGAGTAGGACACCATACCCAATTTTGAAGGGAATGTATACACGTTTCATTGTGCACCCCAAACCAAGGGACCAAATGCTCAGAGTCTATCTTGTTCCTCTTTATTATGACTTATTGTGTCTATAGTGTTGGGGTTTTTGGGCTCAAGTGTCATCCAATTTTAAGGGCACCCCTCATATGGATAAACATTGTTATAATGTCTTTCTCAGAACATGTCCTTCACCCTTAGCTCTTCAATTGCATTATTGGTGTATAATTTGTGTAAAAATTTGTTAACAACAATTCTAATATATGTTTTGGGATAATAAATTTGTTAATAAGATGGTTCTTGCATAATCTAAAATCATAACACAATCATTACTCTTAATTGGGTCATTTTCTGGACTGAAGAAAGAGGACAAAGAAGTGTTTGTGTTGAAGACATTCAAGGGCATGATCATTCTAGACAAATGCATTACCAACCACCCTAGTATGCAGTGACCCTACTTATTTTTAATATTTTTTTTTTTAATGTTTTCAATAATCTATCTCTTTGCATTTCAAGATATCCTGTGTGATTTCTATTAAATGTACTGATTGATGATAATTTATAATTGAGTGTTGGAATTAAGAGTAGATATTACTAAACTCTTTATAAAAAAATATTGTTTCTACGAACTTTGAACTTTCAACTCCTTACCAATTTTGAACTGATTCATGCATATCGAATTATGATACTTTTTGGGTATTTTTCTTCCAGCTGGTCATGAGAATCATTAGGTGACACAACGAAAAAACGTGTAGGAAAGAAAAACACAATAAAATAAAACCTGTAAAACTCAAAATTTATTTGAGGTGACACTTCAAGAAATATAAAGCTTGACATTCTCGAGTGAAAAAATAAAAGAAAAACAAAAGAAAAAAAAGAGCTGATTAGAGTAGATATTTTATATGTGGTTTTAGAAAATAAATTTGAATCTAACTCTTTAGTTTGTAAAATAAAGTTTGTCTCGAACTAAATTTTTAATTTGATATAGATATATAAAATTGCTTTCACATTCATATATTAGGAGAAGATAAGTTAAATTTAAGAATGACAAATGAACTTGTTTCTAAGATTATTGTTGGAATTAGTCTTAATTTTTATAAAAAAAAATTGTATTAATTGGATATGAGTATGAGTATGAATAAGATTCGATTTTTTAAATTTGTTATGAGAAACGAGGATATATATATATATATGTCATCGTTTCCATATCCTTTTCAATACCTATTTTTGTCTTTATGTTTGTCTTCCTTTACCTAAAAAATATATATTAATTTTTCTTTCGTCTTTAGTTTCATAACTTATTTTAAAGTCATTAATTTAATCATTTTTACTCTTTTCTATAATTATTTGATATTTATCTAATTGTTATTTGATATTTATATAATTTAATTCTTTTTTTCTTAATATTTGACATTGGAAAAATAAAATGTATATCCTTCTAATATTTTGACATTGAATACTTGATAATATTATATTTTTTTACTGTGATTTTTATATAAAAATTAATATTTGAGCGAGTAGGTGTGTACTGTTCCCTAATGGAGACGAGGATGAAAAAAAAAATTAATACTGTTGTATATGAGAATGTAGATGAAAATAAATTTTAACTTTATAGAAAAGAAATAGTCAAATTAACACCTATCTCGCCCCTTTGTTAGTTAGATTTAAACCTACATTTTGGTATGGTATCAAGCTCACTTCCTAATATAATATCAAACTCACCTTTTAATATAGTATCATATAAACTCACCTCTTAATATATAATCATATATGTTAAGCCTATTGTATCACCTATATCGGATTATTCATAAAATATAGTTTCACGTATAATATATGCAAGCTTCGTACATTAAAAAATGACAAAAATCACATATAAACTAATATTAATATAAATTTACATTATTATATAAGATGAAACAATTCTTCCAAATTGATTTTAAGAAAATACATTAGACTTAAATTTACCTGATAATAGATAATATGTATAATGAAATAAAAAAATATCTTCATTCGTTTCAAAATTTTTTATTATGAATTTTCATTATTTGATGTATGTAAAATGAGAAAAATCTTAGACGAATAGAAATTTAATAATGGTTGTGGGAAATTATTTTCTTATGAGAACTACACCGAATGCTACCTCGATGGCTTGAAAAGGATTCGACGTACAAAATAAGAACTGTGTTAGGGTTTAAATTAAGAGGGTCAAAATTATAATTGCATTAAAGTTAAACATTATAGTATATATATTATAATCCAATTGGATATCCGTCAAATTGGGAAGTAAGACTTCTGAATGTAGAAAATAAACAAGCAAGAGTTTTGGATAGCATGACATGGAATCCAATTCATGATATTATTATATAGTTCAATTCCACTAAATTTAAACAATCGAAACAATAAAATAACTCAAAACTCTATCCTACCCTATGTCATTGGATTAATATAGAATTATAGTAAAGAAACAAAAAGGTCGGATACACCTAACCAAACCAAACAAATAATGGTGTAAACTTACCCAAAATAAAAACAAAGGTGACGCCGACAAGGACTAGAAGATGCATAACTTAGATTTTTCTTTATTATATTTGCTTCTAATTCTTTCTTTAAATTATAACATGACACAATATCAAAGAGAGTTCTGTGTACCCTTTAAATACACTCCACGTATAAAGCAACCTACCATTGCTTCCATACCAAATAATATATTCAGTTCAACATGTTCCAGCTGTGATACCCTCACCAATGCCTTACCTTTAAGGACCTAATTCTCAGGAGCTAACAAAATTAAGGACATATCTTTTTCATGTTCTTCTATATCATAATATTTTGTGGATTTATGAAAATTTATGTCAATAAAGACAATAACTTTTGATGTTTATGTTGCCACATAAGCTGGGTTGTTTAATGTTAAAAGGTAATAGAATGTTCAATTTTTTATATTAATTGCACTGACCTTTTTGCATGTCTTTTTTATAATTATTTTATTGAGATTTATTAAACTAAGAGAAAGCTTATTATACTGTTTTCATATATTAGTGAAATAACACAAAGAGGGGGACCGGAGAACATTTCAGACCATTAAGCTGTATTGTTTTTTGGACAATTGCTTCTCACACCTTCTCAATTTTAAACTGCACCCTACAATTTAAAAATAGCTATTTTACTTTTTTTTTAAAGTGGCTTCTATTTTTCTACAACACATTTTTTGAAACTTATAAAATACATTTTTCAGAATAGAAAAGATTTTTGAAAATTTTCTGAAACATATGAAATATATTTCAAAATATTTCAGAACATTAAGGTGTATTATCTTTTTTGGATAATTGTTTCTCACACCCCCTCAATTTCAATCTGCACCCTATTATTTTCAAAATGATATTTTAACTTCTTTTAAAGTGACTTTTCGAATTACCTTTTTTTTTTTAAATTATAATATATTTTTTAAATTTATAAATAAATTTTAAAATATATTTTTT
>Ga0209700_102429_pt1 | contig 37738 bp, 40 predicted proteins | sample SiratroredBW_FD_187528 | JGI IMG/M metagenome (GOLD analysis project Ga0209700, IMG submission 187528) | Root nodule microbial communities of legume samples collected from California, USA - Siratro red BW (SPAdes) (version 2) | ecosystem: Host-associated > Plants > Roots > Nodule | place: USA...
TCTTGAACGGGTTCATTGATGAAGAGGTCTATGTGAGCCAACCCCCTGGATTTGAAGATCACAACAATCCAGATTACGTTTTCAAGCTCAAGAAGGCCTTGTATGGGTTAAAGCAAGCACCTCGACAGTGGTATGAGAGGTTGAGTAACTTCTTGCTTTCTCAAGGCTATGAGAGAGGGAAAACAGATAAGACCTTGTTTATTAAGAATTCATGCAATGATATAATACTTGTTCAAGTTTATGTTGATGACATTATTTTTGGTTCAACTAATGAAAGTTTATGTGAGCAGTTTGTTGCTACTATGCAAGGAGAATTTGAGATGTCCATGATGGGGAAGCTCAAAACACCCAAAATTTGCAAACATACACACGATGACTAGGGTTTGCACTTAAAACTTCTGCACATAATTTTTAAGTCATTTTATTGTTGTTTCCCATCAGTATGATTAAAAAATGCTTGTAACCAAAGTACAGTACCCTCTACATAAAAACCTGCCAAAAATGGAAACTTATCCAAGATCACTACAGTTTTTACCCAAATCTTTCGCACATAATTTTCGATCATTTTGTTGTTGTTTCCCATCAATACGGCTCAAAAATATAACGGTCAAAAGTTTAGGTCAGTTGGCACGAAAACTCCCGAAAGTTACAAACCAGCACATGATGACTTGTTTTTGCACCCAAACCATCCACACATCATTTTTGGTCATTTTATTGTTGTTTTCCATCAATATGGTTAAAAAAATGCTCAGAACAAAAGTACAGGACCCTAAACATGAAAACCTGCCAAAAATGAAAACCAACCTAAGATATCTACAATTTCCACCCAAATCTTTTGCACATAATTTTCGGTCATTTTGTTGTTGTTTCCCGTCAATATGTCTCAGAAATATTCCGGTCAAAACTTCAGGTCTTTTTGCACGAAAACTTCCAAAATTTGTAAACAACCTAATACGACTTGTTTTGCCCTCATAACTTCCGTACTACTTTTTTTCTTGATTTATGGTTGTTTGACATAAAAGAGGGTCAGGAAAGATTAAATTCAACATTTTATGAGTCTTTCAAGTACGAAAAACACTAAAGGTAGATAAGATCGAAACAAGGTAAAGATGACATAGTTTTGCCCCCGAACAATACCGATATTCATTTTGTTAGCACCATGAGTTGCTGAATAGGATTTGATGAAATCAACGCTAGAATGAAGTCTTTAATGGATCCTAGCTTGCAACATGGAGTGCATGAAGACTAATAGAGCTTGATGGAGTGTTGGTCGTAGACTTAGGCTTTGTGTATTTGTGAAATCTGCCTCTGGTTCAAAATCACTACAGTTTTTACCCAAATCTTTCGCACACAATTTTCGATCATTTTGTTGTTGTTTCGCATCAATACGGCTCAAAAATATAACGATCAAAAGTTTAGGTCAGTTGGCACCAAAACTCCCAAAAGTTACAAACCAACGCATGATGACTTATTTTTGCACCCAAACCATCCATACATCATTTTCAGTCATCTTATTGTTGTTTCCCATCAATATGGTTAAAAAATGCTTAAAACAAAAGTACAGGACCCTAAACATGAAAACCTGTCAAAAAAGGAAATCAACCCAAATAACTACATTTTTCGCCCAAATCTTTCACAAATAACTTTCGGTCATTTTTTTTGTTGTTTCCCGTCAATACAACTCAAAAATATTCCGATCAAAAGTTTAGGTCTTTTTGCACGAAAACTCCCAAACTTGCAAACAACCTAATATGGTTTGTTTTGCGCTCATAACTTCTATACATCCTTTTTTGTCTCGATTTATGGTTGTTTGACATAAAAGATTTTAAAAAAAGGTTAAAGTCAATATTTCAATAGTCTTTTCAAGCACGAAAAACACTAAAGGTAGATAAGTTGGAAACGAAGCCAAGATGACATGGTTTTGCACCCGAAGCATAAAATTTGATGACTTGGAATGAAAACACTCAAAAGTTGCAAACATACACACAATGACTAGTTTTTGCAACGAAATCTTCCGCACATCATTTTCGATCATTTTATTGTTGTTTCCCATCAATACGGTTAAAAAATGCTCGTAACCAAAGGACAATATCCTCTGGACGAAAACCTGCAAAAAATGGAAGCCAACCCAAGATGACTATGTTTTTCACCCAAATCATTCGGATATAATTTTCGGTCATTTTGTTGTCGTTTCCCAGCAATACGACTCAAAAATATAACGGTCAAAAGTTTAGGTCATTTGGCATGAAAACTTCCAAAAGTTACAAACCAACACATGATGACTTGTTTTTGCACCCAAACCATCCTCACACCATTTTCGTTCATTTTATTGTTGTTTCCCATCAATATGGTTAAAAAATGCTCAGAACAAAAATACAGGACTCTAAACACGAAAACCTGCCAAAAATGGAAACAAACCCAAGATAACTACATTTTTCACCCAAATCTTTCGTACATAATTTTCAGTCAATTTGTTGTTGTTTTCCGTCAATACGGCTAAAAAATATTCCAATCAAAAGTTTAGGTCTTTTTGCACGAAAACTCCCCAACCTTGCAAACAACCTAATACGACTTGCTTTGCCCTCATAACTTCCGTACATCCTTTCTATGTCTCTATTTATGGTTGTTTGACATAAAAGAGGGTCAAGAAAGATTAAAGTCAACATTTCATGAGTCTTACAAACACGAAAAACACTAAAGGTAGATATGTTCGAAACAATGTAAAGATGACATGGTTTTGCACCCAAACCATACCGATATTGATTTCAATTTATTCTTCATCGTTTCGTATCTGTATTGCTAAAAAATGTCCGTATAAAAATTTGATGACTTTTGGAATGAAAACTCCTAAAAGTTGTAAACCAACACACAATGACTAGTTTTTGCACCCAAACCTTTCGTATATCATTTTCAGTCATTTTATTATTGTTTCCCCTCAATACGGTTAAGAAAGTTCAATTTTATTGTTGTTACCCATTAATTGTTTACAAAAATTTTTGGAAGTTCAATTCAACCCCATCTTGAACTCGACCTAAACTCTTTTTGCAATTGGCATCAGAGCTAGGACTTGAATCCTAGTCAAGTTTTCGATCCATGGTCGAGAACAAACTACCTTTTGCTGAGGGAGCCTCTATACACAGACCACCTATGTTTTTTAGGGTGAATTACCAGTTTTGGAAAGTAAGGATGAAAATATTTATTGAATCCATTGATCGTGGTAATTGGAATGCCATAGTAAATGGTCCTTATATTCCTATGTCTGTTGTGAATGGTGTGTCTGTTGTGAAACCGTATGATGAATTGTCTGAGGCTGAGAATAAGAGAGTTCAATATGATTGTGTTGCATAAAATATAATCACCTATGCTTTAAATCTTGATGAATTCTTCAGGGTATCCCAGTGCAGCTCTGCAAAAGAAATGTGAGACATACTGGAGGTCACACATGAAGGAACAAATGATTTAAAACGACCTAGAAAACATGAACTCATTAAGGAGTATGAGTTGTTCAGGATGCAACTAGGGGAAACCATTGCAGATGTTCAAAAACGATTTACTCATATTGTCAATCATGTAATTGGACTAGGAAAATAGTTTGATAAGGAAGAGCTAAACATCAAAATCCTCAAGTGCTTGGATATGAGCTGACAGCCCAAGGTGACTGCAATATCCGAGACTAGAGACTTGAACACTCTCACCATATCAGCACTGTTTGGCAAATTGAAGGAACATGAGCTTGAGATGACAAGGCTAAAAGAAATGAATACTGTAGAAAAGAAATCCAGAAGCCTTGCACTCAAAACAAAGACTACAGAAGTTGAGTCCAACGAGGAGAGTTCTGACGAGTGCAGTGATACTAAAAATCTCAATTTGTTGACAAGGAGATTTCATAAATTTATCAAGATGAAAGGCAAGATGAAGAATCAGCAGAGTAAAAGGTATAACAAGAAACTTGATTCCAATCCTACTAAATTTACCTATTTTGGTTGTGGTAAACAGGGCCAAATGAAAGTAGATTGCCCAAGCCTTGCTAACAAAGAAAAGGCAATTGAGAAGAAGAGTCACAAATTTGGAAAAGGCATAAAAGCCTACATTGCTTGGGAAGACAATGCTACTTCTTCCAGCAGTTCTTCACATGAAGATGTTGAAGCTAATTTGTGTCTCATGGCTGGAGAAAATTCAAAGGTTAGTAGTGAAAACTCCAACACCTCTTTTAATAGTGCAAACTACAGTTCACTTCTTCAGGCTTTCTTTGAAACTCATAAAGAAGCAAACAAATTGGCCTTGTCCAACAATAGATTGAAAGGTCTGAATAATTGGTTGAAAGGCAGAGTCAAAGAACTGGAAGATGAAGTTTTGAAATTGAAAACTGATTTTGATCATCTAGAAATTATTTACAAAGCTTCCAGTAATCTTGACTCTAGCAAGCCAATTAATTGTGAAAACTATAAAGCTCTACAGAAGAAAGTTAATTAGTTAATAAATACTGCTTCCAAACTTTCAATGGGAACAACGAACCTCAATGCCATTTTGGGTTCCCAAAACTGTGTTTTTGAAAAGGCTGGTATTAGCTATCAATTTGGTTTTCTTTTCAAGGAAAACAAAGGAAATACAGTAATTTCTTTAAAACAAATGAGCAATAGTTTTCATCCCCCATGACATGCTTTTATTGTATGAGAAAAGGTCATTTTGTGAGAAACTATAGAATAAGAAAATTTGATGTGCCTAAAGGATTGGTTAGGTGGGTGCCTAAAAGCATCACTAACACTTGTGGACCCAAATTTAACAGGGTACTAATGCCTCAAACTTAAACTGTTTTGCAGGTCTGTTTGGCATCCAAGAAGCAAATGTGGTATTTGGACAGTGGATGCTCCAAACACATGACTGGTGATGCTTCTCAATTAATTAATCTGAAGCTAAAACCTGCTGGATTTGTCACCTATGGAGACAATAATCATGGAAGAATACATGGAGTTGGTGACATTGGAGGAGTTGATGATGTGATGATTAAAGATGTACTCCTAGTTGGTGGATTAAAGCACAGTTTGCTCAGTATAAGTCAACTATGTGACAAAGGGTACAAGATCACGTTTGAGCCAAATCTTTGCCTCATAGCAGAGTCAAAAACCTGTGAAACAATCCTAGTAGGTAAACGGGTAAACAATGTATACATGCTGAATGTTTCATGCATAACATCTAGTATGAATTGCTTGCTTACTAGGAATGATGAGTCTTGGTTGTGGCATAAGATATTAGCTCATATTCATATGCATCATCTTAATAGACTTGCATCAAAAGAGCTAGTAATTGGTCTACCTAAGCTCAAGTTTGAAAGGAACATATTGTGTGAAGCATGCCAAAAGGGTAAACAAACTAAAAGCTCTTTCAAACCAATGAATGTGGTGTCAACATCTAGACCTCTTGAGTTGCTTCACATGGATCTATTTGGTCACTGAAGAACTATGAGCCTAGGAGGTAATTACTATGGTTTTGTTATAGTAGATGATTATTTATGTTTTACTTGGACATTATTCATTGCTACCAAGGATGAAGCCTATCATGCTTTTAAGAGGTTTGCTAAAGTTATCCAGAATGAAAAGAATTATGGTATTGCTACCATTAAATCTTATCATGGGGGAGAATTTCAAAATGAAAGATTTGACAAATTATGTAGCAAATATGGAATCAAACACAACTTTTCAGGACCAAGAACTCCACAACATGATGGAGTAGTGGAGAGAAAGGATCAGTCTTTGAAAGAACTAGGAAGGACACTCTTGAATGAAACAGATTTGCCAATGTACTTATGGGTTGATGCAGTAAGTACAACTTGCTATGTTCTCAATAGGGTGCTAATCAGACCTCTTAAAGAAGACCCCCTATGAGCTCTTTAAAGGTAGAAAGCCCAATACCTCTCATCTAAAAGTTTTTGGTTGTAAATGTTTTATTTTAAACAATGGTAAGGATAACTTGGGCAAATTTGACTCAAAAGCGGATGAAGGTATTTTCCTTGGATATTCATTACATGGTCATGCATATAGAGTATATAATAGAAGAATCATGTTATTCGAAGAATCCATGAATATTGCATTTGATGAAACTAACCAGAATATGCAGGAAAGTCCTAAGATGGATGCAGATGATGAGGTTCCCAATGGAAAACAAATTGATATTGGGCTGGAAAATAAAACAGAAGAAGCCAGTAAACTGTTAGAGATTCAACAAATTGAACAAGGAATTCAATCGATTGAATTTGGAGCTGGTACAGAAATAATTAACTTTGGACTGCCAAGAGTTCAAAAAGAAGTATCAACTAGAAGATCCTTGAACCATTTTTGTGAGCACATGGCATTTGTATCACAAGTGGAACCCAAGACGGTAGCTGATGTACTTGAGGACTGCAATTGGATAAATGCAATGCATGAAGAACTAAATCAGTTTGGTAGAAATGAAGTCTGGACACTTGTTCCCAGAACTGAGCAAATGAACATAATTGGAACCAAATGGGTATTCAAGAACAAATTGGATGAACAAGGAGTCATTATGAGAAACAAGGCCAGATTGGTTGCTGAAAACGTTTTAGGCTCAGTTTAAGAGGGGGGTGAATTGAACTTTGAAAGATTTTTGCAGTTTAGACCTCTGAAAATAGTTTTCGCAATTTGAAAAACTTTAATGAATCTCAATGCTAAAGATATAAGGTACAGTGAAGAAATAAATTGATTCCAACCACGAATGAATCAATTTGTTTTACTAGCAGAGAGAAAATTTCAAACAGCACACACAGCAGATTCACAATCACAAAGCACCTTATGCAGACAAATTCACACAGTTTGTAGAGCAATACCACACTAAGAAATGAATCACACAAGGTTACAAATTTGATTAAAAGCAAGGAAGAACAGAATTACAAAATTTACTAGTTTGAAATACTTAACCCAGCTTTATATTAATTTCAATCAATATTAACAGATCTGATAAAGTATCCTAAAACCAACAGTTGATACAGACTTGAGAATTATTCAGAATGGAAGTTCAATTCTCCAGTTATACTAAGAACTTAGAACAAGAACACAAATTCTTCAGTACCACACCTATTCAAACAGAGTTTCAATTCTTTGTACAATCACAGATTCAGAATTTTATATGTAATACAAAATTTGAAAAGAACCAATCTGTTAAGCAAAACTTCTTTGGCAACTACAGCAGATTTGTCAGATCCAACAACAAGTGCAAGTTATAAGGAACAAATTCAATTTTCAGCAAAGAACTTAAACCAGTTTTACCAAGATTACCAAGAATTAATTCAACTTTCAATTAAACTCAATGGACAGTGCTAGAACAATACAAAATTGAAAGAGAAGGGTCAAGAACAGCAGAACACGGTCAATTATACTGGTTCACCCCTCCCCAAGGGCTACGTCCAGTCTCCTTTGCCCCTCAAGCAAAGAAAATTTCACTAACTTTAATTAATTGTTCAAACAAAAATAATTACACAATTCTTACTCCCCATAAGAATCAAATACCCACTGAATTGAGCACCTACTCCCCGTAGTCCCCACTCAAATCAACAATCATACACAGGCTAAGACCTATAGCCTACAACAATACACTATTTCAAATGTTTCACAAATTTACAATTAATTTACACTAATCTTGATACAGAAAGGGATCAAGAATGGTAAAGAAAAGACTCCCTGATTGGTGCGCAGAAGAGGCCTTTGCACAGTGTTGAAGAACTCTAATAGCACAGTGTTGTTCAAGCGTTACTCTTCAACAAAAAGCCTCAATTGATTTTTACCAAGAACCTCGCAATTGCCCACAAGTGTTATTCACAGTATTCTACTGTATTGATTCTCAATTTTCATTTTTCAGTATCTGGCGCATGTTAGAAACCTTGTTGTTTTTATAGAAGAAATAACACCAATTCTATTTTCAAAAAACAGTTAATTCAGTTCTGTCATGCATCGAATAATTGATTTCATGAATACTGGAATCGCTTTACTTTTGCCCAGTCTAGTATTTAAAAACAAGTTTAAACCAAAACTTAGCTAACTCTTTTTGTTAAATTCTTAATCACTTTTAGACCATTGTGTTGTTGGACTTCTTCTCGACTATGTATAGGTTCTTTGCCAATAAAACACACACCCACTCACACCAAACCAAGACCTAAACCACGTCCAATTGCTTGTTTGCTTTGTCTTGTTGGGCTAGTCTTGCTTGGCTTTATCAAATCATTAGTCTTGTGAGAGTACTAACAATCTCTCCCTATTTGATGAAGACAATCCAGTGTGTGAGTAGTTTAAAATCTGCAACTGCATAAAAGAAACTAGTGAAAGCAACAGTTTGTCATAGAACTTGTAACACATAAAACCAGATGCTTTCATTCATAATTGCTGTCAAAGCATGATAATACATGAATTCTCCATTTCACACAGACCAGCATTACATCATTACAACATTTGAAATATTTGAGATAGAACTTAACCAACAAACTAGTTTAGCAACAGCAGCAGCAGAATTAAATCCTGATCAAAAAGGTAAACTTAAACCTAGGTAAACCTATTCAAAATATCAGAAAACATTAACATGAAACCTAACATGATTCACAGAACCAACAGAATCAGCCACACAGAAACAGAACACAGAAAAACAGAACACTAACAGGCCATACACACACTACATTTCTCCCCCTATGGATTCATCAAATGGGAGAAAATGCTTATGATATGCATGATTTACTCAATTGGCTCATTCCAAGCAGCCATTGTGGCCAATTTATCCAGCACAGCTTCAACCTGTTGCTCCAAATTCTCAAACAGAGTCATATTGATCTCTTGATTGTTCTTCTGGTCAGTAGAAATTACGTCCAGCTTGTCCAAAATATCTTGTGCAAATTTTGAAAACTCTGAGTTCTTTTCAGTTTCCCCTGTAGTATCATCTTCAACGTCCATTGGCGTGTTGCCAACAGCTCCTTCAGTAGCTCCCCCTTCAGCATTTTCTTCACCAACATCAGCCCTAGGTTTTCCACTGTTAGCATTGTCTGGAGCATCAGCAATAGCATCAGTATACTCTTTTGACTCCTCGTCTTCTGCTGTTGGAAACCTCCATTGACCATTCACTTTTATCAGACCCATTTTGTTGAAGTTGGTGGTATTCATTTCAAACGCCTGCTTTACAGGTTCAATCAACTCTTCTTCATCAGGTACTTTGAACTACTGAATGAACTTTGAGATGAGCACCACATACGCAATTCTGTAATCCATTAACCTCTTTGCCTTCTCCAACTGCATTCCAATCACAGATGGCTAGTTTACCTTTATCTGATTCATGATACAGTTCATCAGGATCAGATCTTCCTCATGTAGCACAACATGATTATGTCCCCGTGGAGTAAGAATCCACATGATAATGAATTCCAAAATCCTCGAATACATAGAGAGACCGCCAACCTGGAACCCTTTTCCAGCAGCCTATGGGTTTCTCAAACAGCTTCTGTAGAATGTCACTTTGTTGTATTCTTCAAGACCTTCAATAGTTCCCTTTCCCAGCTTCAGTTCGTCACACTTGAGACCATTTAATGTCTCCCAAACTTCAGGAGTGATGTCCGTTATTACTCCTTTGACCCTTGACTCGAACCTGTCTCCCTTCACCTTCAGATTGGTGAAGAAGACCTTCGTCAAGTCTGGATATATGTTGTCTGTCAGCCCGAGAAATTTCTCGAGCCCTTGAAACTCCAACGATTCAGCAACATCCAGCAGCTCTTCCGATTTCAACCAGTCCAAGCTCACATGATTGGGAGTGTTGATCACTTTTCGGCTGACTGTGGTCAGATATGAGTTGATACTAGCCTCTGTTCCTTTGCTACGAACATTTGCAAACCATCCTTCGAGATGGCCCCGAGTATCAATGTACCTTCCAGCACTAGCAGCTTCCTTGGTTCGCTTCCTCGGATTGCTTGGGGAGGCCATGGAAGCACTTTTGAGTTGTAGAGAAATGGGTTTGGAGCTTTGTGTTTTTCTGTATGCAGAATGCTTATGCAAAATGCCTATGTGCAACGTAACATTTATAGATAAACACAAATACTATCACATGGCACAATCAAATGGCACAAGCAGAAAACTCTTGGACTACTTCCACCTATTGCAATTTTGGATTTAAAATTCACATACCTTATCAGTCACTGAGACAAGATGGCTTAATAATGAAAACTTGCAGAATGCTAATCGGTTCAGCTGTTGTGCAGAGATTACCTTTTTCGTTTCCTAATTGAATGATGACAGGTGGCTTTTGAGTGGCTCAATAAAGGTGAAACAAATGGGATTTGGAATGACGGTTGCAGATCCTCTGCCTATTACAATCTACTCCGTGGATTTGATTCTTCAAATCCTCACTCATTCATTTTGCTCAGGTCACGTGAGTTAGTTGCACAAAAGACAAATCAACAATACGAAATTTTCATAGTGAATTTTGTTGCCGCAATAAATTGACTCCAAACACGTATAAACTGATTTGGGCAACAGTGAACAAAAATATTACGCAGTTCTGACTTATGTAATATTTGAATAATCCAATATGCCTAATTTTGTTCTTAGGTAATTAAATCTATCCTTAGTAAGTGGTTTAGTGAAAAAATCTGCTAATTGTTTTTCAGATTCAATGAATTTGATTTCACATATACCATTACTCACTTGCTCTCTAATGAATGATTCCTGATCTCAATATGCTTAGTTCTAGAATGATGCACTAGATTTTTAGTGAGATTTATGGCACTAGTGTTATCATAGAATAGGGGTACCTTTGCGACTTTAAGACCAAAGTCACTAAGTTGTTGTTTCAGCCAACAGATTTAAGCACAACAGCTCCCTGGTGCAATGTACTCGGCCTCAGCAGTTGAAAGACAACGCATGTTTGCTTCTTGCTGTTCCATGAGATTAGACTTGCTCCAAGTAGATGGCATGTGCCACTTGTGCTTTTTTTGTCCAATTTGCACCCAGCGAAGTCTGAATCCAAGTAGCCTTTGAGATTAAGTGTTGCTTCATTTGGATACCGCAAGCCAACATTTGTTGTCCCTTTGAGATACTTGAGAATCCTTTTAGCAACATTGAGATGAGACTCCTTTGGATTTGCCTGGAATCTTGCACACATGCATACAACAAAGGTTATGTCAGGCCTGCTTGCTGTGAGATAGAGCAACAATCCAATGAGCCCTCTGAACTTGGTTTGATCTACTGTTATTCCTTGTTCATCCGCATCTGGATAGCAACTAGTTACAATTGGAGTTAATGCCTCTTTGCAACTATCCATTTCAAACTTCTTCAAGACATCTCTGTAGTATTTTGACTAATTTAGAAATGTTCCATTCTCTAATTGTTTGATCTACAGTCCTAGGAAATAATTCAACTCCCCCTGCATATCTAATACAAATTCTTGACAAAGAAGTTCATTAGTTGATCCAAAAATGATATCATCGAAATATACTTGAACTAAAATTATATCATTTTTAGAATTCTTAATAAAGAGAGTTTTGTCTACTTGACGTCTTTGATAATTCTTGGAGAGCAGAAAATTACTTAGCCTTTCATACCATTGCCTAGGAGCTTGTTCAAGTCCATAGAGAGCCTTCTTAAGTTTGTAAACATGTTCAGGCAGTTTGTGGTCTTCAAATCCGAGTGGTTGAGTGACATATACTTCTTCATTTATGAATCCATTTAATAATGCACTCTTCACGTCCATTTGAAACAACTTAAATCCACTTAGACAAGCATAAGCCAGCAGTAGCCTCAATTCTTGCAACTGGTGCATAGGTTTCATCATAGTCTATGCCTTCTTCTTGATTGTAACCTTTGGCCACGAGTCTTGCTTTGTTCCTTACAATAATGCCCTGCTCATCCATTTTGTGCCTATCACATTCATTCCACTGATCTTAGGAACCAAGCTGCACACATCATTTCTTGTAAATTGATTAAGCTCCTCTTGCATAGCAGTAATCCAATTACTATCACTCAAGGCTTCTTGAACTGACTTAGGCTTAATCTGTGATACAAATGCCATGTGTTCACACAGCAAATTCAGTGAGTTTCTGGTTGAGACGCCTTTGTGGATCTGTCCAATTACATTGTCCAGGGATAGATTTCTTAGAACTCTCCACTCCAGAGGTAAATTGATTTATGATCGATTAAGTCAGTTTCCTTTTCTGCAGTATCCAATTCTGCAGTCTTTTCTTCATTCTGTTCTACAGTAGTTTCAGTTAACTTCTGTAATTTTTCCAGTTTCTTCATCATCTGCACTATTTTTAGGCTTATCCTGCATCTTTTGGTTAGTCTCATCAAAGGTAATATGCATAGTTTCCTCAATCAACATGGTTCTTTTGTTTTATGTTCTATATACATGACTTTGTGATGAGTAACCTAAGAATATGCCTTCATCTGCCTTTGAATCAAACTTACCTAGATTATCTTTACCATTATTCAAAATAAAACACTTGGAGCCAAAAACTCTAAAGTGAGAAATATTTGGTTTTCTTCCTTTGAAAAGCTCATAAGGTGTTTTCTTTAAAATAGGCCTTATCAAAACTCTATTCAACACATAGCACGTAGTGTTCACTGCATTTGCTCAAAAATATTTTCGAAGGTTTGTTTCATTCAATAAAGTTCTAGCAATCTCTTCCAAGGCTCTATTTTTCCTCTCCAGAACCCCATTTTGCTGTGGAGTTCTTGGAGCTGAAAAATTATGCTGAATTCCAAACTTTTCACAAAACATTTCAAAGTTTTCATTTTGAAATTCTCTGCCATGATCTGTTTTTATGGTAGCAATAGTGCAGTTTTTCTCATTTTGAATAATCTTTGTAAGTTTCTTAAAGGCACTGAATGCTTTATCCTTGGTTACCAAAAACAAAGTCCATGTATATCTAGAAAAGTCATCTACAACTACAAGACCATAATAATTTCCACCTATGCTCATAGTTCTGGAAGGTCCAAACAAGTCCATGTGAAGCATTTCCAAAGGTCTAGTAGTAGAAACAAACTGTTTTTGTTTAAAAGAAGTTTTGGTTTGCTTTCCCTTTTGTCATGCTTCACATACTTTGTCCTTCTCAAACTTGAGTTTAGGCAAACCAATCACAAGTTCTTTAGATGCAATTCTATTTAAATGATGCATGTGAATATGAACAATACGCCTATGCCACAACTATGTTTCATCACATTTAGTAATCAAGCAATTGATTTCAGAATTAATGCAATGCAAGTCAAGCATGTACACATTATTGACTCTTTTACCAACAAGGTGAGTTTCTCTTGAGTCTTTACTCGAGATGAGGCATATTTCTAGTTGGAAAGTGACTTCTAATCCTTTGTCACAGAGCTGAGTTATGCTCAGCAGATTATGCTTTAATAATTCAACCAAAAGCACATTTTGAATTGTTAAGCTTCCATTGACTCCAATGTCACCACTGTCAATGATTTTTCCTTTGTTGTTGTAACCATAAGTAACATATCCTCCATGTTTTAGAGTTAAACCGGTGAGCAAGGATTCATCCCCTGTCATGTGTATGGAACAGCTGCTGTCCAAATACCACAGCTTCTTGCCGGTTGCACCTTTGTCCTGCAAAACAGATTTATTTTATAAAAATTGGTACCCTGTTGGCTTTGGGTCTAAAACTGTTAATATTACCCTTAGGTATCCACTTCATATGGCCATTTGGAACCTCATAAAGTCTAACTCTACAGCTTCTTAGAGTATGACCTTTGTGTAGACAATAGAAACAAGTTTGAAAACGTGAGATATGCTGGCTGCCAGTTTTGAAAAAGCTGCTGAATTTTCTAATTTTCTTTTTAGACAAGGGTTTGAAGCCAATTCCAGCTTTATCAAACACCCAATTTTGGGAACCTAAAACAGCATTTAAATTTGTCGTTTCCATGGCAAGCTTGGAAAAGGTTTTCACAAGAAATTTTACTTTAGCTTCCAGCACCTCACAGTTTTCACACTTGGCTGGTTTGTAGACTCATTCTCATAGCCAGAAGACTGATAAATCATATTTAAGTGTTCAAAATCAGTTTTGACAATTTCCAGTTCTTCTTCCAATGAGCTGACTCTATTTTTTAGCCAGTTGTTCAACCCTTTGAGTCTATTGTTTACCCCAGCCAACCTATTTGCTTCCTCATGCGTTTCATGAAATGCTTGAAGCAATGTGCTATAATTTTCAGACATGGAAGAATTATTTGAGCCAGCACTGCTTACCATTGACTCCTCTTTTCCATCAGGCACAATTGATTTCTTCTTCTTCCTTTGATGAGCAACTCGTTGAATTATTTTCATCCCAAGCTATGTATGCTCGTTTTCCCTTGCTGCTCTTGCTAAATTTTTTCTTTTCAACATCCTTGTCTTTGTTATTCAAATTTGGACATTCAGCCTTGATGTGTCCCTATCTTCCACATCCAAAGCAAGTGAGGTTAGTAGAATTTAAATCAATTTTCTTCGTGTACCTCTTAGTTTGCTGTTTTTTCTCTTTTCCTCTCTTCCTTAGGAACTTGCTAAACTTCCTCGTGAGCATATTCAATGTATCAACTTCACTATCACAGCTTGAATCTGTTTCACTATCTTCTACAACTGCTGCAGTTTTAAGAGCTATGCTCCTAGCCTTCCTTTCTCCATTTTCTTGCTCCTTGAGCCGGTTCATCTCAATCTCATGCTCCCTCAGTTTTCCAAATAATGCAATTGTGCTCAAAGTAGTAAGATCCCTTGACTCTGTAATTGTAGTGACCTTGGGCTGCCAAGCTCTGTCCAGACACTTTAGCACTTTGATGTTGAGCTTCTCCTTGTCAAAGGTCTTGCCAAGTCCAATGAGGTGATTCACTACGTGTGTGAACCTTTTCTGCACTTCTGCAATTGATTCTCCAGCCCGCATGTGAAACAGTTCATATTCTTGGATTAGCGCTTGCTTCCTTGCCCTTTTGACATCACTTGTTCCTTCATGAGTCACTTCTAGGACATCCCACATTTCTTTGGCTGAAGAGCACTCGAAACCCTGAAAAACTCATCCACATTTAAAGTAAAGGTTACAATGTTCTTTGCTATGCAGTCAAACTGATCTCTCCTACTCTCTTCTGCACTCCACTCAGACCAAGGCTTGTCAACAGTAACACCATCAACAACAGTTTTAGGAACATAAGGGCCATTCACAATTGCATCCCAAATACCTCTATCAAGAGATTCAATAAAAATTTTCATTCAGATTTTCCAAAACTGATAGTTAACACCACTAAACAAAGGAGGTCTATTAATAGAAGCACCCTCACCAAAAGGTAACTTTCCCTCATCCATAGGATCGAAAACTTGAGTAATTTTCAAGACTTAGCTCTTGATACCAATTGAAAACGTTTTAGGTTTAGTTCAATAGGGGGTGAATTGAACTTTGAAAGATTTTTGCATTTTAGACCTCTGAAAATAGTTTTCACAATTTGAAAAACTTTAATGAATCTCAATGCTAAAGATATAAGGTGCAATGAAGAAATAAATTGATTCCAGCCACGAATGAATCAATTTGTTTTACTGGCAGAGAGAAAATTTAAAACAGCACACACAGCATATTCACAATCACAAAGCACCTTATGCAGATCAAATTCACACAGTTTCTAGAGCAATACCACACTAAGAAATGAATCACACAAGGTTACAAATTTGATTAAGAGCAAGGAAGAATATAATTACAAAATTTACTAATTTGAATACTTAACCCAACTCTATGTTAATTTTAGTCAATATTAACATATCTGATAAAGTATCCTAAAACCAGTAGTTGATACAGACTTGAGAATTATTCAAAATGGAAGTTCAATTCTCCAGTTATACTAAGAACTTAGAACAAGAACACAAATTCTGCAGTACCACACCTATTCAAACAGAGTTTCAATTCTTTGTAAAATCACAGATTGGAAAAGAACCAATCTGTTAAGCAAAATTTCTTTGGCAACTACAGCAGATTTGTCAGATCCAACAACAAGTTCAAGTTATAAGGAACAAATTCAATTTTCAACAAAGAACTTAAACCAGTTTCACCAAGATTACCAAGAATTAATTCAACTTTTAATTAAACTCAATAGGCAGTGCAAGAACAATACAGAATTGAAAGAGAAGGGTCAAGAATAGTATAACACAATTAATTATACTGGTTCACCCTTCCTCAAGGGCTACGTCCAGTCTCCTTTGCCCCTCAAGCAAAGAAAGTTTCCCTAACTTTAATCAATTGTTCAAACACAAACAATTGCACAATTCTTACTCCCCATAAGAATCAAATACCCACTGAATTGAGCACCTACTCCCCGTAGTCCCCACTCAAATCAACAATCATACACAGGCTAAGACCTATAGCCTACAACAATACACTATTTCAAATGTTTCACAAATTTACAATCAATTTACACAAATCTTGATATAGTAGATTAAACACAATCCAGTAGATTAAAAACAATCCAGAAACACAGTTGATTCAGATATATGAAAAACAGATGTTCAGAATATACTCAACTATATGATCAGATTTTAATCCAGTCAATTTAAATGATCACAGCAGTTGAATAAAAGAAATCAAGAAGAGTAGGGAGAAAAGCAAGAACACAAAATGTTTATCCTGGTTCACCCTTCCACAAGGGCTACGTCCAGTCCTTTGCAAACTAGCAAAGATTTCCACTAAACAGATCACAAGATCAGTTTACAACCCTTGCTCCCAGCAAGTTACAAACTGCTCCCAACATTAAACCCACACCTCACTGAACCCCTCAGCTAGTGTGTAACCAGTGCAGAAACCAACTGCACCACAACACTTACAGTCCGCAAGCAACACTGCTCCCCGCAGCACTCACCCTCTACTGAACCCCTCAGCAGATGCGAGACCAGTGCAGAAACCCACTGCACCAACTCAATTACAAACCCAGTAATTGAAAACAGCAAACAGATTACAGATCAACAAGATCAGAAAAGATCACAGAGTACTTCTACACAAAACAAATTACAAAGAATGAAGATCAGGTGTAGAAGACTTAGCTTTGGTCCAGAACCAAAGTAGCAAGAACCTCACTTCAAGGATGCTTTAAACATTCACGTTCTTGGAGGTTTCTTGATTTGAAAAGCTTTGCCAAAATGATGATCGCACAAAAGGGGCAATATCTCTCTTAGAAAATCTCAAGGAAGGCTTTTTGAAAGTTTTTGTTAACTGAAAATGATAGTGCGCATTTCTTTAAATACCCAACTCAGTTTTAAAAATAGCTTAGCTGTCACAATTCAATTAAACAAACAATTCAATCGATTGAATTTGACCGTTAGTTTGACTCAGTCAAATGTTTCAGTTGTAACAGAAATAACTGTATTTCAGTTGTAACAGAAATAACTATCACATTCAATCGATTGTTTTAGAAATTCAATTGATTGAAAAACCTTTTTCCAGCAAAAACAGTTTGGGTTATTTTTATTAAAAACAATTTTAATAAAAATATTTGTGAATCTTTTTAGCACCTCTAAAGTGATGAACCATGCCACTAGTGATTAAGGACTAAGCCAATCACCAACACACAAACCCAACTAAGAACCAAGACCTAATCACCCCACTATCTTCATGTTGGCACAAAGTCTTCACTTGAACAATTCTGGTCCAGGTTGGTTCCAACAGATTCTTCATGAGGCAGTCTTCATCAGCTTCACATGCTAAGCCTTGGTGCTCAGAATATTGACTTCATCAAATCACATGCTTAGCCTTGGTGCTAACACATTGCATTCTTCACATTCAGCGGACATAAAACATCAACCTAGCCTAATTCCAATCCTCTAAAATGGCATCCTCTTCCACTCCTAGAAACCGAAACAAGAGAGCTTTTGTCAAAAATGTTGAGCCTTCTGAAAACACTGAAACAGACTACCTTGAGAGATGGTTTGTGGGAAATCATGAAAGCATGCAAGAGTTTCATAGGGACTACATTAGAAAAACGATAATAGCTCCTAAGTTTCTTAGGATGCTATGGTTGAAGGAGAAGCTGGATGAGGTCAGAGAGGCCTTAAAATTTCAAAAGCTGGAGAATTTCATGAGGCTATTAAAAAATGTCTATCCTAATTTGGTCACAGTGTTTCTTACAGACATGTGGTACAATGAAGAGACAATATACTCCCAAGTGAAGGGAGTTGACATTTGCATAAATGATTAGGTCTGGCTTGCAGTTGCTGGACTGCACAATGCCGGAATCCCAATTGGAAGGAGCCATACAGTTAGACTAGAGGGGTTTAACAAGCCACAGTTTTTCAGGTCTTGCCTAAGAAACCAGAATACTGAGCCCAGGAGGTACTCAGTTGGCAGACTTAACACCAAGAATCCTTGCTTTTATTGTAGACAGGACATTGTTTTTTTATTAAACTATGATTACAATATAGAGAATACCTAAAACAATAGGTTAAATGCACAAACAGTAAGTTAAAATGAGATTAAGTATGGTCAACCAGTAAAACAACTTGTTAAAAGTCAAAAACAACTTGTTGAAAGATTTCTGATAGTTCTGGAAATCATAGATAACAGGTTGAAATAAAAACAGCTTGTTAAGGAATTCTTTTCAGTACTTAGATTTCTATCAAGCAGCAAAGAATTAATAGGTTAAACCAGAAAACAGTAGATTGAATAATTAATACTACAACAGTGTAAATAAATCAGTGAAACATGCGCGACAGTTATGACAATGATATAAAAGTACAATTTTAATATCCCCTTAAAAAGAATTCACTGCTCAAGATTTTGAAACAAATATCAATGTGAATAAGAACAAACACCCAAGTATAGAAAGTTAGATATGAAAGAGAACTTAGAATACAAGCAACCTCAAGACTTGGTAAAGGAAACCAGTTCTGCATAACCAATTCACATAGATAACTCCCGAGGAATCCTCCATTCTCTTGGTAGATCTGCATTACTCCTAGGTGCAGGTGGTACTTCTCCATGAGTTGGTACTTCTTGTTCAGTTGCCTCTTCACTTGACTCTTTATCAGATAAATTCAATTGGTTGAATTTCTGAATTAGCTGATTATTTCTTTGCGGCAACTCACTACTATTTTCCTCATCATCTGCCCTTCTATGCCAGAGCCATGAATCATCATTCTTGGAGAGCAAACAAGTTATGCTAGATTCAATGTCACAAATGTTAAGCATGTAAATATTGTTTACACTTTTACCAATAAGCAAGGTTTGATGAGTTGATGGATTTGATATGAGGCACAAGTCTGCTTTGAATGTAGCCTTTATCACACAACTGACTGATGCTCAACAAGTTATGCTTCAGTCCATCCACCAACAACACAGCCTTGATTATTATCGAGTCATGACTCTCGACATGACCTCTACCAAGGATTCTTCCTTTGTTATTATCTCCATATGTCACAAAGCCTTCTTGCCTCATCTTTAAGTTTATAAACATTGAAGCATCGCCTGCTATCAAGGTACCACAATTGGTTCCTGGCTATCCAAAGTCCCTACAAAACAAGTTAAGTTGCAAGAGTTTGTCCCCTATTAAACTTGGGTCCATTCATGTTAACGGTACCCTTGGGAACCCGTTTCACAAGGCCTTTAGACAAATAATACAATTTAGCTCTACAATGTCTAATTGTATGCCCTCTTTCCAAACAATAAAAACAAGTAACAAATGGTGAAGATGGTGTACTATCATGATTAAAAAAGTTTTTAAATTTCTTCACCTTCTTTGGAAAATCATCTTGGAAATCGATGCCTATTTTCTTAAAAACACAATTTTGAGATCCAAGCAGCGCATTTAAATTTACAGTTCCCATGGAAAGTTTAGAAACTATTTTAATCAGATAGTTCACCTTTCCTTGTAAAATTTCACAATTTTCACAATTGGATTCTTTAGCAACATTAGAGCAATTACAGTAAGAACTATTATGAATAATTTCCAAGCATTCAAAATCAGTTTTTAAATTCAATAGTTCTTCTTCTTATTGTTTCACTTTACTCTCCAACCAATTGTTTAGACCCTTGAGTCTATTATTGGCCAAACGATTAGCCTCCTCATGAGTTTCCCTAAAGGCTTTCAACAAAGTGCTATAATTTTCATAAGTAAAGGATATGTTAGAACGCAAACTACTTTCCGTGCCTTGCCCCACCATCATACAGAGATTTGCCTCCTCTTTCTTATCCATTGAAGAGCAGGAAGAAGTGTCATTTTCTTCCCATGCAACGTACGCCTTTCTCTACTTCTTTTTCTTTACAAATTTCTTCTCTAAGATTTTCTCCTTAAATGTTTGATTCGGACACTCCATCTTTATGTGTCCCTGCTTACCACAACCAAAGCAAGTGTAATTAAATGAATTATCAGCCCTTTTTGTATACCTTTTTGATGATTGATTTTCATCCTTTCCTTTTTTTCTTTAGGAACTTGCTGAATTTCCTTGTAAGCAGTGTCAAGGTCTCGGATTCGCTGTAACTGTTGGAGCATTCATCTTCACTATCCTCTTTCTGTACAGCAGACTTCAGAGCTATTCCTTTATGTTTTCTTTCTCCTTGTTCTTGCTTATTAAGTTTGTTCATGTCTAGTTCATGCTCTCTGAGTTTAACGAACAATGCAGCAGTGGTCAAGGTAGTGAGGTCTCGTGTCTCTGAAATGGTAGTGACCTTCAATTGCCAGCTTCTGTCCAGACACTTCAGAATTTTGATGTTGAGCTCCTCCTTATCGAATACCTTCCCGAGACCTATCAAGTGATTAACAATATGGGTGAATCGCTTCTGTACTTCCACTATTGTCTCCCCTTACTTCATTCTGAATAGCTCATATTCTTGTATCAAAGCGTGTTTTCTTGCTCTTTTAACGTCGCTCATTCCCTCATGCGTTACTTCTAGGATGTCCAACATCTCTTTAGCTGATGTACACTGTGAGACCCTGAAAAATTCATCAAGATTAAGCGATGAGGTTATTATGTTTTTAGCAACGCTATCATACTGAGCTTTCTTACTTTCTTCACTAGTCCAGTCACACCAAGGTTTATCAACATACACATTATTAATAAGCAATTTAGGCACATACGGTCCATTAACAATAGCATCCCAAACACTACGATCAATAGATTCAATAAAAATTCTCATTTTGACTTTCCAGAATTGATAGTTCAACCCACAAACCATAGGTGGCCTATCAATCGAGGCACCCTCAACAAAAGGATGTTTATTCTCAGCCATTTAGGATCAACTCGAATAACTTTCAACAACCCGCTTTAGATACCAATTGTTAAAAAATATGATGTCCAAGTTCAAGAGGGGGTGAATTGAACTATCGAGTCTTTTTGAAAACTTGGAAAGTATAAATGAGTATTTTTATTAAATTATGATTACAATGTAGAGAATACCTAAAACAACATGTTAAATGCACAAACAACAAGTTAAAATGAGATTAAGTATGCTCAACCAGTAAAACAACTTGTTACAAGTCAAAAACAACTTATTTAAAGATTTCTGACAGTTCTAGAAATAACAGATAACAGGTTGAAATAAAAACAACTTGTTAAAGAATCCTTTTCAGCACTTAGACATATTTCTAGCAAGCAGCAGAGAATTAACAGGTTAAACCAAAAAACAACATATTGAATTATTAATACTGCAGTAGTGTAAATAAATCAGTGAAACACGTGCGACAATTATGACAATTATATAACAATACAATTTTAATATACCCTTAAAAGGAATACACTACTCAAGATTTTGAAACAAATATCAATGTGAATAAGAACAAACACCCAAGTATAGAAAGTCATATATGAAAGAGAACTTAGAATACAAGCAACGTCAAGACTTGGTAAAAGAAACCAGTTTTGCATAACCAATTTACTCTAGTGCAATATTTTACAGAAGAAATGAGAGGTGAACTGATGATTGAAAATACCACCAAAATATGAAGCACTATAAAAAACTGTTTTCAAATTAAAGAGTTATCACAGCTGTAAAACCTCTAATGTAGCAGTACCAATATATCAAAAATTACAAAACCAGTAGACTAATGATGCAACAGCAATCACAGCTTGAATGTTAACACACTATGCTAAAATGAGACAATTTATAGGCCAAAATATTCACTAATAGGTATGCTCAAATATGCAGTGAACAACACGAGTAATCAACCAAAGAATTATAATGAAACCAGTCTAGGATAATCTGATAAGATAACTACAAGGTTAATGCCACAAAACTAGTAGAGAAGTTATTAAACGAAAAACAGATCCAAAGAATCCAAGAACTCAAGGCAAAACAATCAAGAAACAAAGATTTAAATGTTGCAGTAAAAATCTAATATTTAAATTGGTTGAAACTGTTAAGCAAAACAACCTTGTTTTGACAAACAATAGGTTGTTTTGGCAAAACAACAGGTTGTTTTGAGAAACAACAGGTTTTTTTTACTCTGCAGCACTTCAATTTTAAAAACCATTTTAAAAGTGTAATCTTCACTTGAATTTGAAGAAGAGCAATGCAAGAGAGAACTAAACCAAGTTAAAATTACTCCAAACTAAGAATCTAAGGTCTTCCTTCATCCAAGCCAATTTTTCAAGCAATTTCTTCATCAAATCACCAATCAAGGAGCTTCTCCACTAGCTCTAACATTCCACAAATATACCTTCATCTTCAATCACTCTCACTCACACCTACTAAGATAAGGCCTAAGACTCTATCTTGAGCTTCCATGTTTTTGCTTAGCCTTTGTTCAAATGCTTGGCTTCATCAAATGCAGAATCCTTTGAGATGATTCTTAATAGATTAGTTAATATAATATGAAGTTTGTGCTCAGTTGAAGAAAAAATAAGGTCGTTTAGAGAATTCATAAACAAATATCTCCAATAAGAGATGTAGTCGATTTTATTTGCCTTACGTAATCCACCAATGAATATGTGATTGATTAAATTCTTCAAAAACAATATAAGTATTTATTGTTTTTATATATGATTAACTATGAAGAGGGATGATAGCTAAAGAAGAAGGTCTAATCAATTAGATTAAAAAAAATAAATAGAAATAAGTGTTTATTTCATCCAAAGGAAGTTTTATGTCAATAAAAGTATAGTTATTACATGTTTCATGATGTCAATGTATGTATAGATAATTTTATTAAAATTTTAAGGAAAAAAAATACTTTAACAACTGCATATTAAATTACGCCCACTTGATAACCATGACGTGTAACAAATTGCATATGTGGTGAAAGGTATTGTATACGTGGTAAAGGATAAATATGTAAATTTAAGGCTTAAAAGGTAGTGAAAATATAGTAGAATTGACAGAAAAATTCAAATTTCAAAATAACGGATAAAAATAGGTAGGATTGTGAAATATTATAACCGTTATGACAGTAGTTGTAATTATCAATTAATTTAAATTAAGATGAAAAAATAATATAAAAATAATAAATTATTTTAATTTTTTAATAATAAATTTAAATTGGAAAAATTTATAAAATTGTTTTGAATTAAAGTCTATATTTCTAATTTGTAAAAAAATATCTAAATAATTAAAATAAAAATAAAATAAAATTGTTGAGGTATTTTTTATAAATAAATATTAATTAAATGGTTTAATATTAAAAAATAGAAATATTGTTATTATTATTATTAAAGTAAATATTCATGCGATATTTAGTTAATATAAAATATCCTTATATTCTGGTGAATTTTTCAAAGTTTTCACATATATTACATTTACTTATTATATTGTCCCTGTCTAGAAAAAAAAGCAGAAAATGAAAGGACACATTTCATGTTAATGTTAATCATCAACTCTTCATCTCTCTTGGACCTACAAAGCAAATTAAAAAAATCATTTTTTTACATGTCATCATTGTTAAGTGGTTTATGCCACTTAGGGTTGTCAAAGTATCAGCTCTCAAATTTTAAATAGTAGAGAATACTTAAACAATATTCATTTAATTCAGACAAGAACACTAAGTAATACATAGTTAAAATATCAAAAGATAAATTCAAAACATAATTTAAATATTAAGGGTGTGTTTGGTTGAACCAATTTGAGAGGATTTATTGTTCAAGAGGATGGATTTAGAGGGATGAAGTCTGATTGGTTTACCTAATTTGAGAGGATAGATGAGGAGGGATTTGCAGGATGATATCTTTCATCATGTGAAGATATTTGAAGGGATGTAATTTAAAATTACGAAATAGCCCTCATAAATGAAGTAGAAATTACGAAATAGCCCTCACAAATGAGGTGAAAATTACGAAATACCCTTATAAGTGGGTCATGACTTTGAAAATTACAAAATATCCCTTTAAAGTGGGTTTAGGGTTTGTCATGTACACTGTAGCATTTAATAAAAAATATAATATATTATTTGTATTTTTACTAATCATTATTTTAAGAACAATCAATTACAAAATGATTAAAAGTAAATAAATATCAAATATAACATTTAATGGTAATCATATATATCTTAATAACAATACTTAATTTTAAATAATTACTTTTAATTAAATGTTATTTATTAATATTCTTTATTTCAAATTTGAGTACACCTTTCATAGTCAATTTAAGTAGACTGTTTATATATTTTTTTATTATAACTTATTAATATTTTTCTAGAAATAAAATAAGAATTCAACAAATTCGTATTTAATCTCTTAAAAATATAGTAAAAAAATATTTAACTTTTTAAGTAAGAGAATTAATAAAAAGGTAAATTTAGAAAAGATTTACAATTATTATTAATATGTACCAGTATCCACAAAATATTGCAAACTATTTTTATTTAGATTAATAATTTTAAAAGTTTCAATTTAAGTAAAATGTAAAAGTAATTTATACTTACAAAAACAATAGTAAATTTCAATAAAAAAAGTAGTTTAGACTATACGATTTTTTTTTTTACGGATTTCAATTAATTATGATTTATAGTAAATTGTATATTTTAATAGAATAATAAATTTGTGATTTTATTGCATTATTTAGAATTTATGTTTAATTTTAAATAATTTAGAAAATATGTTTTTTGTGGGAGTTGTCTGAAATTATAACTTTTAATTAGTATGCAGTTTATAATTTGAATTTTATAATAATTTTATTTATTTAGTATTTATTATTTAGGATTTATGTTTATTTTTAAATAATTTAGTTGATATATTTTTGTGAGAGTTGTGTGAAATTATTATTTTTAATTGTTATGCATGTTTATAATTCATTTCAATTTTTTATCATCTTATTCCACAAGGGTTAATTAGTAATTTAAGAAATATATCAATTAAAAAATAAAAACAAATCTATAACATCTATCAAATCATTCTCAAACTTTCATAACCAATCTGCTCAAATCCCTTCAAATCTTACCATCCATCCATTAATCCAAACAACCCTACCATCCACACACAATCCACTCAAATCCCTTCAAATCCATTATCTCAAATCCACTCCCCCAACCAAACAAAGCCTAAGTCTTTATGAAAAATATAATTTAAATATTAAGTCTTTATTTGAAATATAATTTAAATATTAAGTTTTTACACCTTTTAGGTTCGACAATGAAGAGCTTGTGTATCGGTAATTAGCTCAATATCCTATTAAAAGGCTAAACATAGGAGAGTCAAACACCTCCAAGATGACATGAATGAATGTTGGATGCGATCAAACAAACATTGATTTGGATGGAAATAAACTAGAAGAGGATAACTCAAAGTGATTTGTTGGGTTAAAGCTTATTTTAAATTTATATTCAAAACAAGCTAATGGTGGATTGAGCTTAATGAAAGATTCGATGTTCAATCAGCCATTTCATGTAAGAAGCATCAAGTTAGATTTTCCATGTTTTGATAGAGAGATATGTTGTAGTGGATTTTCAAATTTAAACCTTTTTTTTTTATTATCATACTTATGAGGATCAACAACTAACTAGTTGTAGTTCATATGCACAACGATGTTCTTCCTTGGTTCCAAATGATATTTAAGACCAATCTATTCCAATCATTAAGGGATTCATTAAAGCATTAAAAACAAAATTTGGTCCATCATCGTATGAATGTCCTTGTTCCACTTTGTTGAAACTCTCAATTTGGTTATGAGTGAGTTTTATCATGAATTTACTACATTGTCCAATAGAGTACAAGGTTAATAATTGAGACATTGTTAGACTGCTTTCTAAGTGGTATGAAACCGAAAATTATGGAAGGCTATTTCATTGGTAAGGTTAATTAAGGATAAATATGCTAAGAAACCTTCTACCTATTTTCCTTCCAATAGATTTCAACCAAATTTCTCCAACCTTACTAACCTAAACACTGCCTTACCCCACTATACCTACTCCAAAGACAAAAACCACCACACCATAAAACCTGCCAATGTTAAAAAAAATGACTCCTATGTTACACTTGTGATGAGAAATTTACTCCAAGCCATAGATGTCCTAACAAGCACTTGTTCTTGTTGCAAGTGGATGAATATGAGATAAAAACACTTGAATGCGACCCTCCTCCCATTGCAGAGCTTATCTTAAACTTGAGCATCATTTACCCCACAATACCTTAAAAAGAGCCAACGAAATAGTGACGCTAAAATAGATTTAAGAAGTATTGGTGCAAATTCTATTGGACAATGGTAATAATGATAATTTTATCCAACCCATAATAGTTCATCTTTTTGAAATTACCCATATAACTTGCCCTTCAATTCAAGGTCGTAGTTGAAAATGGTAGTAATTTGACTGTGGAGGGTTGTGTCAGGAATCTTAGGTGAAAGATACAAAATCATGTATTACAACTATTTGCTTTCTCTTTCCTATAGTAGACCAGATTTGGCCTTGCGGACATCCTAGTTGGCTACTTTTGGACCACATTTGGCGGAGTATAGAACGTCAACTTTAAAGTTTCATGTGGATGAACACTTTGCCAAATTGTAGGGCCACAAATATGAGAATCCTATACAGGTTGAATATCATCAATTGAAAGGGTTACAACATACTCATTATGTTGAAATCTCAACTTCTGAATTCTATCAATGATTAGTTGCAAGACATTCTTGCAGAGATAGAGTTAGCTCTGTTAATGCATACTTATAGAATGGCCTCTATATTGCCACCGTATAGAGACCAAAACCATGTTATTAATTGGATAGATGGTTCTAATCTTGTGAGAGTATGGCCCATATTGATATCTCCCCCAACCAGGAAACTCAGACTGAAAGATGGTCCAAAATATGTTGGATGAAGATATTATACAACCTAGGAATAATCTTGTCTCTTCTCCAATTATATGGGTAAAGAAGAAGGATGGGAATTGGCATTCTACAAGAATTATAGAGCTTTAAAGGCTACAATTGTTAAAGGTATTTGTCCTATGTCAATGGTAGATGAATTGTTAGATGAATAATTTGGTGTTAAGTACTTCTCCAAGTTAGATCATAATAGGTCTAACTATCACATAATCCTAATGAAGTTTAGAGATAGGATGAAAACAAATTCAAGGACATATAAAGGCCATTATGAAGGGCTTGTCATGTCATTTGGATTTACCAATGCAACTGCAACATTTCAAGGCCTTTTAAACCAAATTTTTCAACAACAATTAACGAAATCAATTTTTGTTTTCTTTGATGACATTTTGGCCTATAGTCCATGTTGGTTTTCTCACTTACAACATTTAAAGACAATTTTACAAATTCTCCAGCAGCATCACTTTTTTGTAAGACTATCTAAATGTACCTTTAAGTTAAAAGAGATTGATTATTTGGGACATACAGTCTAGGTCTGGAGTTACTATGGATAGAGATAAGGTGGAAGCTATCATGACTTGGCCCGAACCTTCAAACCTGAAATAGCTAAGGGGATATTTAGGTTTGATAGGTTATTGTTGGAAGTTTCATTAAAGGGTATGTAGCATTAGCAACCCCATTGTCTGATTTGTTAAAGAAGGATAGCTTCTTATGGACTTATAAAGTTAAGATAGCTTATGAGGATCTCAGAACAGTAGTAACACATGCTCTTGTTCTTGTTCTACCAGATTCTGACAATCATTTGTCCTAGAGACTGATGCTTTAGGTATTGGTATTGGAGTTATCTTGAGCCAAAGACAACATTCCATTGCATATTTCTCCAAGAATGCAAAAACAATGTGCTTATGCAAGGGACATGTATGCTATAATAGAAGCATCAGGTAAGTTCTGACATTATTTGTTAGGCCATCATTTTGTAATTAGAACAAATCATGGGAGCTTAAAACATCTCACCGATTTGTCTATACAAACACCTGATCAACAAAAATGGTTATGCAATCTCTTGGGGTTTGACTTTCACATTGAGTATAAGCTAAGAAAGGAAAACATAGCAACTGATGGGCTTTCAAGATCTTTGAGGATGTCATGGTTTGAACCTAAGTCAATATTCTTGCAAATAGTAAGGGAAGTTGTCAAGAAGGATAACAAACTATTGCATCAATTAGAAGCTTGCTTGTCAAACACCAATACAAATCCTAATTATTTTGCCAAGAAAGGATTATTGTATTGGAAAAAGATAGTAGTGGTACATGTGGAATAAACTCTTATTAAAGAAATTTTGGTGCAATACCATGAATCTGCAATTGGTGGTCATGTTGGTATTGAATAAACTTTGGCAAGAGTTCAAAGGGGATTTTATTGGACCAAAATGAAAGATGTTGCTAGTATATTTTTTAACAATGTTTGATATGTCAACAAGTGTAATCCCAAAATGTGTCCCTATTGGGTTGCTGCAACCACTCTCTATACCAACACAAATATGGAAAGATGTATTAATGAATTTTGTTATTGTTTTACCTAATTCTTTTGGTTTCACAGTAAATATGGTCATTTTGCTGCACTTAAAGGATATTACCATAGTGGAATTGTAGTTGAGGTGTTTATGTAGAATATTGGAAATTACATGGTATACCTAAATCTATTGTTTAAGATAGAGATAAGTTATTTAGTAGTAAGTTTTGGCAACAATTATTCAAACTTCAAGTGATAACATGTTAGAAATCCCCTGCAAAGGCTGTAATTCATAATGGGTTTCATAGTGTATCATTCCATGTTGACAGAACCAAGAATAAGTTGAAAGTCTTGGAAGAAAAGCTTAGGGTGATTGAAGGGGGTAGTAGTTGTAGATTTGGAGATGCTATCGGTTTATGTTTAGTATTTGATGTCATAATCCCTCCTCAGTTTAAAGTGTCAGAATTTGAAAAGTATAAAGGCATTACTTGTCCTAAGAGCCATTTCACCATGTATTGTAGAAAAATGGTAGTTCATGCTTATGATGAGAAATTGTAAATGTATTTTTTCCCAAGACAATTTAACTGGCATGGCTTTAATCTGGTATATACACTTGGAACCAATTTGTATTTGTTCCTGAAGAGATCTTGTTGATGGTTTCATAAAACAATACAAATGCAACATGGATATGACTCTAGGTGGACTTTAACTTCAGAACATGGCAAAGAAAAGTGCTGAAACTTTTAAAGAATATGCTGAGAGGTGGAGAGAACTATCTACCCAAGTCGAACCACTATTGTATGAGAAGGAGATGGTATCATTGTTTGTAAAGACATTACAATCTCCTTTTATGAACACATGCTGGAGAGTTTCTCTTCTAACTTTGCTAATATTGTTACTGTTGGCGGTAGGATTGAGTATGGGCTGAAGAATGGCAAAATTACACAAGGCCCGCCCATAGTCGCAAATGCTAGAAAGCCTGGATTCAATCCCAATAAGAAGAAGGAGGGAGAGCTTCAGGCAACTTCCACTGTGTCGTATTGGAGAGGACCTTCGTCATGCCAAAACAAACCCAATTATGTGCGGTCTTCTCCTTATGTTGCAAATGCTACTCCAACATACCAGCAGAACTTTCCTCGACCTCAATTTGCTTATTGACCCTCGTTTGTGCCTCATAATGCTTATCAACCTAGACCAGAGGGGCCAAATCTTAATCAAGTTTAGAGTCAAAATTTTAGTGCTAGAAGAGAAAGTTGTGCAATTATTTCCAATTCCAATGACTTATATAGAGCTCTTACCAAATCTTCTTAGCAATACATTAGTCGCTATCTATCCCATGAAGCCATTACAACCACCGTATCCCAAGTCTTATGATACAAATGTGAAATGTGACTATCATGATGGGGTGGTTGGTCATTCGACTGAGACTTATTTAAATTTAAAGTTCAGTCCTTGCTCGATTCAGGATGACTTACTTTTCAAGAACAAAAGCCTAGTGCAGATAATAATCCTTTGTCGAGGCATGTAAATGCTTTAGTGAGTGCCATCATTGATGAAGAGAAGCAAAGCTTGGTGAGGGACTTAACTAGAATAAAGAGCTCTTTGAAAGATGTTTTAAAAGCACTTCGCCAAATAGGTTTATTAGAATTGAAATATAATCCATATGATAGATGCGGTTTCCATTCATCAATGGAATGTTCATTGCTAGAAATTCCATTGATGAGTGTGAGCAATTCAAAAAAATTTGCAAGACTTGACGGATAGACATGTCCTACAAGTCTTTCATCAAAGGAAAGGAGAATAAGTGCTTGTGGTAGAAGAATGGAACATAATTGTACCTAAACCATTGATGATACACTTTTCTAAAGTCGCACCTATGCCTATGGGCCATCAGCCAGTGGTGATTAGGGCCCCATCCTCTTTTCCATATAAAAATGAGAAAGTCGTCCCTTGGAGGTATGGTGTCAATATCGTACAAAGAGAACAAAAATTTGAATTCGTAAAGTCGAGCAAAGCAATAGTTGACAATATTTCTAGAATTGCGGGTATGACTCGAAGTGGTCATTTTTTCTCTCATTTAGAATTAAGGAATGAGAAAAGCCATGAAAAAGTTAGAGAAGAAATGACTGTACAAAAAACAAAGACATTCTTGAAGGGGAAAGATCTGCAAACTAATCAAGGGCCTGAAGAGAAAGAAAGAAAAGAAATTATTGATGAGGAAGCCTATGAATTCTTGAAATTCATCCAACAAAGCAAATATAAAGTGGTGGGTCAATTTAATCACATGCTAGCGAGGATATCTTTGTTGGAGTTATTAATGCATTCTACTTCACATCGAAAATTATTGATGAAAGTTTTAAGTGGAGCTCATGTGGAGTAGGACATATCACTGGATAAATTAAAAGAAATTGTTAGCCATATTACTACTAATAATTACTTAACATTTACTGAGATGAAATACCTTCAGAAGGTTTAGGCCATAATAACGCTCTTCACATTTCAGTTAAATGCCTGGATCATTTTATATCACGTGTGCTTATTGATAATGGTTCATCTATGAATGTAATGTTGAAATCCACGTTGAACAAATTACCTAGCGATGGGATTCATTTACGTCCCAATACCATGGTAGTGAAAACTTTTGACAGAAGTAGAAGAGAAGTCATAGGAGAAGTCGAGTTGTCAGTGGAAGTGGGGCCATTTACTTTTCAAATAGCATTCCAGTTGATGGATATACTACCAGCGTACAATTATTTATTGGGGAGACCATGGATACATATGACTAGTGTTGTACCTTTCACTTTACACCTGAAGCTAAAGTTTATAATTGTTGACAAATTAATCATAGTTTCTGGAGAAGAGTACTTATTGGTGTGTGGACCATCATCTACTACTTACATTGAGATTGTTGAAGAAGCCTTAGAAACTTCTTTCCAAGTACTGGAGGTCGTGAATACAGCCTATGTAGAACCCTTTAGATTATTGTAGTCTTCTGTTGTCTCCAAAAAGGTTTCCATCATTTGGTATTAGAGCTAGGAATTGGAGAATCTTCAAGAGCTAAGCGTTTTTCTTCTCTTCTATCTTTCTGTTCATGTCTTGTCTTGCATGTTTGTTTGAGTCAACTTAGGATCGTGCCATGTTCCATGTGTTCCATATTTTAAATTGATTCAATTATCTTCTTCCAATTATTTTGAATCAATGTTATATTTTAGGATTTTTTATCATCTGTTATAGATTATTCTCTTGTATTTGTTTGTGTCTTTAAATACTTAGCTTTAATTTTTGAATCCTTCGTGTTTTATTTAGAGTATTGTTTAGCCCTTACCATGCCATAATTCCCTACAAGTTTCCCAAATTTTTATACTTTTATATGTTATTGGAACTTAAAAAAAAAAGTCTAGTGCTTGCATCTTGATTGAGTTTTTATTCTGCTATTAGTTTATTACCAAATTTTAAAAAATATATATTTAGTAAGTTTCTTTGAGTGTTAATTTGAATTAACATCCTTGAAAGTTGAAAATTGTGAAGAAAACTGCATTAGAAATTTTGTGGATTGTAAACAAAGTGAGAAAAAAAAATTAAAAAAGGGTGTGTGTGTGTATAACCATAAACACTAGTTTGATTTAATTTGAGTTTCATTTTTGTTTTCCAAAATCTAGAACCATTCTTAGGTTTCTTTTGAAGTGTCATTTCCTTTTAATGTCTTATTTTGTTGCTTGTCAATTTCTTCTATCTTCTTTGTGTTTGTCATTAAATTTACCTTTTCAAATTGAGCATTTTCAGATTTTTTTATTCCTTAAGTGTGAAACTTTTCCTTAAGAGGTCTAGCTTGAAAGTCATCATTTCCAAGGTAGCACCTTAGGTGTTGGAGGGTGAAATAATAAGAGACAAACTCTTGAAAGTTTTAAGGAATTTGGAGAGTCAAACACTTTAGAGGAAAGAGGCCAGACTGAACTTTGCTTGAGCTTTTCTTTTTTTTCCAAAATCTTGTAGTCAAAATTTTTTGAAGTTTTCTACTAAGAGATTTGGTTCAAGTAATCTAAGGAAAACTTTGGTTAGGAAAAGACTTGGTATTTAAGAGTGTCCAATTGTGACCCCCTCTCTTTCTTGGGAGTCTACTTGGAAAGCCCTCAACATATTTTCTTTTTAGAAAACTTCATAAAAACAAATCTTGTGAAAAACAAAATGAGTGATAATTCACATTTATCGAGTGAGCAAGGAAGTGATAGGGAAAACAATGAGGATCTCAACTTGAGAGAAGAGGTGAAGAGACTGAGAGAAAATGAAATAAAAAGAGAAAGATAATTGGAGGAAAACCGAGGGATGTTCACTCAATTAATGTAAAATTAAGGAGTGTTAAACGTAGTAAGGGGTCTAGTAGAAGAAGATATCGTCATGAGGACTCCCACTCTCCAAGTAGTCATCATAATACAGACTATATCAATCTCCCTCCAGGCAACATAGGAATAGGAACCCCACCTTTCCCAAGGAGCCTAAGAGCGACCTTCCCTCTTTTCATGGTAGAGAAGATGTTGAATAATACCTAGATTAGGAGATGAAGGTAGAACAAAGTTTTGAGTGTCACCAAGTAGACCATGAGAGGAGAGTGTCCTTGGCTACCTTAAGCTTTCAGGGATCAGCCATGTATTGGTGGACCTCACTTGTTAAAGACCTTAGGATCCATTACAATCCCCAAATGATTTATGTGGAGATAAGGAATTTGTGAGAGTGAGAGATGAAGTCAACTCACTAGGAAAGAGTCTAGGAGACTAACCCAGAGAGAACTTAGAAACAAGTAGAATGGCAAAAAATTGACAACATTTCATTACTAATTCCAAGTTAATTTTTACATGTAGTGAGCAGTAGGCCAAAACTTCTTAAAAAATCTCAAATGAGAGCAGAACAAGTGGCAAGCTATGAATGGGAATGATCCTCTCCATTGGAAGAGTGTCATGTGGCAAGAAAGCATGAAAGGCATGTGGTGCCACCTAGTCCTAACTTACAGGGTAAGCTAATGTTTTAGATCTGGGTGCAAGCTTCCTCTCCTAGTGTTAGGCTTTTGTCTTCTACAATCCTTGGCTCAAAATATAAGGCTCAAAATTAAAAACCCTACACTACCTTGACCCAAAATACAATAACTAAATTATTCTAAATAATTTATACAATTAGAGGACTTCTCCTTGATGCTTCATGTTCTCTAGAGTGATCTCTCTAGAATTAGATTCGACCCAAACAAATAATTGGAGGCCCAAACAGGCTTAGATGGGCCTAATCTTATGGAAAACTCTTGATCTACCCTCTGACTCTCTTTGTCTTCTTTATTCTTTTTGACTAAGGTGGTTGGGGCATATTCCATCAATTAATCTGCCTAATAGAACTTAATCTAATAATTGAGAATTAGATGTAGTCTATTGTCTCAGATGAACTAGTATAAAATATAGTGTGTATTTCTTCTCTTTATTTATTTATTTTATTTTGCATGTTATTATTATTTGTGTTGATTCAAGAGGAAGAATTACTTCCAAAACTGTTTGTAAAATAGCCTATTTAAGTAAATATGGTAGAAGTTTGAAGTTGCATTTGACATATTCTATTAGACTAAATCTGGATTTAAAGACGAGTCATTAACATATTACTTGTTATTCAAAGCTATCGTTTGAAATATCATCGTCAGAGATATTTATGATAATTTTAAAAGAATCTTTAAACACAATTCAACTCTCCCTTCTTGCGTTTTTTTCCACAATTTACTATAACTCATCATTGTTTAAGTATGAGCAATTTCAAATGAGTAATAATACCATGAAAGATAAGTTTGCATAAATTGAATAATAAAATGGTTTAGGAGGAAAAGATGCTAAATAGTTAACTAAGTCATCTAGTCCATTATGAAAATCACCTAAGAGAATTAAGGAGCTAAAAGGAAATTTTTGAAGATACATGACAAGGACAAAAACCATAAGAAAGTAACAGAGAGAAACAACAATAATTTTTTTTGGAAAATTTAGACACTTTTAGAAGGATTGTCGAAAATGGAATGCTTGGTTTGAAATAAAAAAAAAAGTAAAAAAAAGTAAGTTTAAATTTTACGTAGATTTGGACTCCTGAAATTTCTTATAATACATGATGAATTGATTTTAAATGTATGACTCATGGTTCTAATACGTTTTAAGGATTCCTTATAATACAAATCATAAAGTCAAATCAGAAGTTTGTTTTAACAAGGAAATAAATTTAAAGTTCTAGTAATCTTTTCATAATTTCTCTAGAAATGTGACTAAATGTTTATGTCATAAGAAAACAGAAAATAGAGTGTTCATTCACTATGATGTGTTTACCATTAATATTATGTAAAGTCACAATTGTTTCAGCATACAACCATTTAAACCCAACTTATAAACTATCATAAAGAATATTATCACTAACGAGATCACTATGCTTGAATAAATTGAAATATTCACTACTTAAATTAAAAGGTTTTCCAGTAAAATCAAGTGTAGGTAATGAAACAAAATTTCTAGATAAACTCGTTACATTAGCCATTTCCAATAAATCTAAATGATATCTAGTGTCAAAAATTAAATCATAGGTCTTAATAGCTTTTATTGGAACTTTCAGTTTGTTCCTCACGAGAACAAACTTCTTATTTAGTTGTGATTTCAAGTATATGGAATTTCTAAATCATATTAAAAATGTGAGTCACACATCTAGATTCAATCTACCATATATTATAGAAAATTTTAGTTAAATTCGATTCATAACATAATTTAGCATTAAGTTTGCATTTTTTTTAACCAAATGCTTTGTTTTGGGTAATCATGTTTGAAGTTTTCATATTTTCCATAAAAATAATAATTATTGTTGATCGCAGTCATTTTACGAGTAAATCAAAATAATTCCAGTATTGACCGTCTAATGTAGTACTAGACCATCTAACACTAGAGAGATGAGTCACAAGTAGACATTCTTAAATACCAAGTCTTTCCTAGTCAAAGTTGTTCCTAAACCACTTTCACAATTTTTCCTAAAAAGAAAACTTGAGATTAAAAAGAAACAAAACTAAAGTTTAAATTGAAAATAAGAAAAAAAAAATAAGACAAAATTGAAATTAAAATTTCTAAAAATAAAGCAAAAGAAAATAGAATTTAAAAAAATAGCAAAGAAATTAAGAATAAAATAACCATAGCAAAATTAAAAATAAAGATAAAACAATAATTAAAGATAAAAATATGATAAATCAAAATAAAATCAAATAAGATAGAAAAACATAAAACAATATTAAATATAATAAATTTTAGATTTTTTTCAAATATTTTTTATTTTCTTTAGATATTTTTTTTTAATTTGATCACTCTAATATTTAAAAAAATTAATTAAATGTAACTAACAAAAGAAAATTAAAGTTAGATATAAAAACATAAAGCAATATTGAATATAATAAATTTTAGCTTTTTTTTCAAAAATTCTTTTTATTTTTTTTAGAATTAATTTTTTTAATGTGATCACTCTAATATTTGAAAAACTAATTAAATGTAACTAACAAAAGAAAATTAAAGTTAGATATGCGGAAAAAAAAATTAAGCAAATGAATAAAAGAAAAATGTAGATAAATAAGAAGCCTGAAAACCAAACTCAAATTAGATTCCTCGACAACAATGCCAAATTTTATCGCACTCGTTTCATGAGCAAATTAAAAGAATTTCAGTGTTGACCGCCTAATATAATGTTAGATCATCTAACACCAAAGAGATAACAGTATAGATAAGGGAAAGTTAACCTCAAGTCGTCTCCCAACAAATCCAATAGTAAATTCAAACAATCAATATTCAAAATTTATCTGCAGTAAACAAAGTTAGTAATAACAGTAAATTAAAGAGGGGGCTTGAGATTGTTGTGCAAGAAATTAAAATAGATGAGTTAAAAATAATAAAGAAAATAGGTTGACTCTCAAGTTCTTTCACAACAAATTCTTCCTTGGTTTTCTTAAGATTATTATCCTTCAATCCCCTTCACATAGTTGAACTCAATCAAACAAGCGTCAATCAAATTCAACAGAATCTTATTAGCAAAACAAGTGTCTACTAATATATTCAATATCTCATCTCATCTCCAAGCGTATACTCAATGAGATGTATATATTTTATATCTTTTCAAAGCATACAAGAAATTGATTAAAACTAAGCAAATTAGCCAAGAACTCTAATTAAAGAAAAAAAAATTAAATTCTCAAAAAGCGTTCAAAAACAAATATTTTTCCAAAAACATAAAATTCAAAAAGACCAATAATATAGAACAAATGTTACAGAGAATGTAAAGAACAAAAGTTTATTAGTCAGAAACCTTAAAATTCATCGTGAAATCACAAGAGAATCAACCCAAGGAGTTTAGCCCTCCATGATGAAGGCACAAGAATTATAAAAGGAAATAAAACTAGAGTTTATGTTATACAACAATGTGTCCTTCATGCCTTCTCCAACCTTTGACTATAATCTCCTTTTCTTTAAGAAATTAACTGACAATTTAGTTCTCAGATATTTCCTTGCAATTATTATATGTTTCCTTATGTGCCAAAGATTCATTTTGTAAATATCTCATTTCCAGTAAAATTATAGATTTTTCATCTTCCAATTTATTTCATATATTTTGTTTCAAAATTTTGTTCCAAATATCAATTTATAATAATTGAATTTGCTGCAAAAGATATTGTAAAATATTTGAAGGAGATTTTCTCTAAATCAAGTAAGAATTGCAGATGATCATCTTTGTAGAGAATCTAAAGAATATTGTCAACACCCAATTTCGTCCGGGCAAGTAAATTAATTCAGATTATAAAATAAATACAAAAATTAAAATAAAAGGGTTAATATCTAGTTTTGTTACATTATTATCATTTAAATAATAAAAAAAGAGAGACTTTGGTCCTATTATATTCAATGAATAAAGTTTTAAAATAAAATTCATAAAAAAATATATATAGTAAGAAATCAGTCTGTTAAAAATTTGGTT
>Ga0209700_102430_pt1 | contig 37736 bp, 17 predicted proteins | sample SiratroredBW_FD_187528 | JGI IMG/M metagenome (GOLD analysis project Ga0209700, IMG submission 187528) | Root nodule microbial communities of legume samples collected from California, USA - Siratro red BW (SPAdes) (version 2) | ecosystem: Host-associated > Plants > Roots > Nodule | place: USA...
ATATATAAAACGTTGTTAAAAAAAATCTATAAAACAGTTTTTAAAAAAATTAAAAAAAAAAAGCAGATTTAAAATATAATAAAAAAACCTTTTAAAATTAGATTTAAAATGTTTAAAACAGATATAAAAAATTAAAAAAAAAAAGCAGATTTAAAATATAATAAAACAACCTTTTAAAATTAGATTTAAAATGTTTAAAACAGATTTAAAAAATTAAAACAGTTTCAAAAATAAAAGATCTATAAAACAGTTTTTAAAAATTGACAACAGTTTAAAAAAAAGTATAAAACAGCTTTAAAAAGGAAAAATATTAAAAATATAGAAATTTCAAAACAAAAAAATTTACAATATCAAACACCATTAAACAAATTCTTAAAACATAACTACGTGTACCCTGATTTTCTATCCTGTATAGAGATACGTACGACCAAGGTCAAGCCTTGTTGGGTCCAAATAAAAATAATAAATATTTTCTTTGTTTATTTGCTTTGTAATTTGTAGACATTTTTATAAATATATTTGTTTGCTTTTATTATTTGTTGTTATTTTATTTGGGAAAAATAATACTTAAAAAAAACCATACTTATTTTTATCCATTTGATTAAAGGTACCGTCTTAGGACGGGCATTGTGAGGTGCTAATATCTTCCCCACACGAAACCGACTCCCGAATCCATATCTGGTTCGCAGACTATTTTTATTTTTTTTCTTTTTTTTTGGTTTTTCTATGGTTTTCCATAATAAACTGTAGTGACGACTCCAAATCTTTATTTAATTATCTAAATATTTTTAAAACAAATTTTTGATCGCCCCGTCGTGATCCCGGTTGCGACAGAATGCATGGTCTGAGAGCCATTTTTGAAAGCCTCAATCGAATGCATGGTGCGAAAGTCTGAGCTGAATGCATGTTCCGAAAGCATTTAACGGAAAGTCTTTGACCGAAAGACTTTAGTTGAAAGCCAAAACCGAATGACCCAAATTCTTTTCCGAATGCCTTCTCCGATTGCATTTGGCCTAATGTTTTTTTCTCAAATTGTTCTATTAAAAATTATGTATCTATACAGTTTAGTTTTTAATTCTTACTAAAAATACAAAAATATCAAATTTCTATAAAATAAAAAGTACAAAATTTTTTAAAAATTAAAAAACATCAAAGTCTCAAACAAACAACTTTTTTTTAGAACTATGTATACACTGATTTTCCATCATTGATGAAAACACATAGGAGCAAGGTCAATCCTTGTCAGGTCGCCTTATTTAAAAAATATTTTTTTGTTTTTACTTACATTTTCATTTCTATTTTGGGAAAGAAATAAACATTTTTATAAAATCACACTCATTTTTATAAACATTTTATTCATTCAAAATCCATTTCATCTCATTTTTCTCTTTGGATCGTTGTCTCTCGTTGTGATCTTAACTACGATAAAGATTAAAGAGGAGGATAATAGAGGACTTATTAGAAATTTTCTAAGGAAGAAATTAAATAGGATGTGTGGGAGTGTGAAGGTAATAAAAGTCCAAGACTGGATGGTTTTAAATTTATTTTTTACTAAAACAAGCATGGGATATGGTTATGGTAGACATAATGAAGGCAATGAATAATTTTCACTGCATGGCAGCTAGCCATGAGGTACCAATGCATCCTTCATCTCTCTTATCCCAAAGGTTGGTAATCCTAGAGGTTTGGATGAGTATAGACCCATCTCACTAATAGAATGCCTAAACAAGATTTTCTTTTATCAACCATAGCCTATATAAGATTATATCTAAGGTCCTAGCTAGGAGATTGAATTTGGTTCTACACAAGGTCATAGGTGACAAACAACCAACTTCTTAAAAAATATAGGATTATTGGATTCGATGGTGGTGGTAAATGAAGTAATAAATGACATGAAAAGAAAGAAAGAAGGATTGTGCTATCATTAAAGTTGATTTTGAAAATGCACATGAGACAATGAGTTGAGAGTTTTTTGAGTATATGATGGTGAGATTAGGTTTTAGCAATAAATGGATCAAATGGATCCTAGGCTATCTTAGGTTTGCTACGGTGTCTATTTTAGTAAATAGCAGTCCCACATCAGAGTTTATTCTAGGGAAGGAGGTTAGACAAGGCGATCCACTTGCCCCATTTCTGTTCTTAATAGTTGATGAAGGATTGGCAATGGATGTGAAAAAAAGTGGAGAACAAAGGTATTTTAGAAGGAATGAAGGTCGGGAATTAGGAAATTAAGATTAGTATGTTAGAGTTTGCGAAAAGTTTTAGTAAGGCATTATTAACAATGTGAAAATGGAGGTTAGGAACGGAGACAAGGTTGCTAGATTGGAGAAGCAAGTACAGGAGTTGCTCAAAAAGAAATCAGAGAGAGACTTTGTGTTCTCGACCGAAGAGCTGGAACTCTCCCAATGCCAAGGACTGAATAGGCGGTTAGACGCTAACATCGGGCAATTGAAAGAGAGGTTGGAATCGTTAGAGAAGAAGCTCAGAGACACCAAGTCCCAAGTTAACCCATTGAAAGAGAAGATTGAGCAACTCTCCAAAGGCGACGCCGAGTGGAAAGTGGAAAAAGCTCAATTGTAGAAGGCCTGTGTAAATACTTGTGAAGAGGGTTTTATGAAGGCCATGCCAAGCTCTTCTCTCCTCCCCTGAACTTCAAGTGACACAATTTGATTTAGGCAAGGAGGTGGTGGATGGCCAACTTGTAGATGATTGATCTTCTGTAATAGCTTTACTTTTCTGTAATGAACCCTATTCATCTCTTGTTTGACTTATAAGAACAATTTGTTAGCAATCTTGTATGAATGTTTGTTCGCTTTCTAGATATAGGCTTTGGTGATTGCCTAAATATTATTCTTAGTCTAAGTCGCATAGAACGTTTGTTCGACACCCGATATTTGTTGACTAAAGTGTTTGTCAAGTCTCGAATGTTATACTCGTTTTGAGAAAACTCAAATGCTTGCTTGTTCTCCAAGCTTAGTTTACCTAAGCGTTTGCTTAATTATGAAGAGTATACTTGGTTGGAGAGAACTTAAGTGTTTGCCTGTTCCCTGAGCTTTATTTACTTAAGTGTTTGGTTAGTCTTTGTAGTATCGTACTCAATTTAAGAGGACTTGACATTTGTTCGTCTCCCGAGTTACTTTGACTTAAGCGTTTGCTTAGTCTTTTATATTTATTTTGGGGTGAACTCGACTTTGTGATCGGTTCCCATCAAAATTGACAACTGAAAAAATATATAAGAATCATCATTTTATTGAATATTTCAGGTACATGCCTCGTTAAAATCTAGATTGTCAAAACCCTCCTTAGAAAAAAATCCAAGTCGAGAAAAGAGTACATTGTACCTACTTTTATATTTAATTGTAATACATTTTGAGATGAGTGGCATTCCACGTTCTCGGTATGAGTTTGCCACTCAGTTCTCCTATTATTTTTACCTAATATTGAAGCACTCAATAAGAGAAAAAGTGAACACAAACTCTAATTCCTCAATCTACAGTTCCAATTCTCCAAATAAGCACGCATAAATGCACGATATAAATGATAAAACAAATTTAGAATTAAAAAATGGCCTAATGACAATTAAAAACTCAAATTGAAATAATATTATGGAAGAACCAATAAGAGACAGAGAAAAGAAGAAAATAAGTAAAAAAATTTCAAATTTGTTTCATCATTTATATCAGTTAGACATTTTGATTTAAGGAGAGAAGAAATAGTGTAAGAGAGTGACAATTTTTGTATTAACATCCCATTAGTACGATTTCAATTAATACATTAAGTGTCACTATGCATTTGCCACAATTCCTATGTAGATGTATTTTTAGTTTCTTAAAAAAAAATAGATAATTAATTATAATTAAATGAAAATAATTATTTATAACTAAAACTTTTATTTTAAATTTATTCTTATTACTATTAAACACATGTCAAAAACGTATATTTAAACAATACAATAAAAATAATAACATCATTCAATTCACTCATACATTGATTCTGATCATCATTAGATCATACCAGGTTGACCCTAGTTACTCACTCTAGTGATAATTTTCTTTTTCACATTTTCGACAAATACGGGTTTGAATTACACCAAATTAAAAAAAAGAAAAAGAAAAAAACCTCAGATTTTTGTATACCTGTTAACGCATGTCATTTGTTCGTAAAATAACATCAGTAATAATAATATGGATATGATTTAGGTTGATCAAAGTAATAACATCACTGAAATTTTATAAATTGAATAATTAAAGTCTATCAGTTAAAATTATTGAAAAATACTTTCATGTCAAAAATTATTGTTTATTATCTTATGTTGGATGTGTTTGGACCCTAAGAGATGAACTAGGGTGTGGTCATGTAATGTTTGTATAGTTTCCTGAATTTCAAATCAAATTTTCAAAGATTTTTCAAGCAAATAAGTTATCTTAATCAATTTATTAAAAGATCAACTTTTTTTTAATACTTTTAAGTTAAAGAGAAAAGTAAAAAGCTATTTTATGTGTTTTTTTTATGTTTTGATGTGCATATTTATATATTGTATAAAGGTTGATGTATCTCTATTATCTTATTTAATTTTATTTATAATTACTGATAAAAAATCACAAAATTAAAGTGCAATTCAAATAAAAATAAGAGAGTTATATTTAATTGTTTAATTACTCTTATTTAATCAATCTACCGTAGACTCGTGCAATAAAAGAAAACACATAAAAAAATTTCTTTAAATTTATGTTTAGTGTGGAATTTAAATAGTAACTTTCTCTTATGGTAACATTTTTGTTTTTAAAATTTATTATTTAAGTTTCTACACAATCTCAATGTATATATAAAAAGTTAGCAAAGAATATTTTGATAAGTAAATAGATGGTTATGAAAATTTATTGTTAATACAAATAACTTTGAATCTTATGGAAGACAGATAGATCCTCCTAATGCATCTCAGCAGCATTTATTCTGATCAATTTTCCTATCCTATTTAATGTCTTTGCTCATTTCATTAGCATTTTCTATGCATTGAAATAATTTACAGGCATGCATCGTCTCACAGTCAAATTTGACATTTATTAGAATTATGGAAAGTACACTTATTACGAATACGTTACGCTAAGATCATCAGCCAAACACTAAAATTACTACTTTTCTGGCAAAGCATTTTGTTTTTAAACAATATTAAACTAGTTATATCTTGGTGGATACACATGAAGAAAAGAAGAAATTTAATGCTGTAGCCTCCAAAACACAGATAAAGCAAATGTTGAGCAGTAAAGAGCATCGGCTTCTGCTTTTTTTTAACCTAATTCAGCATCTCAATGCTACATTAATGCGTTTAATGCTAATTTGTTAACATTTAAAGCATTGGCACACATTTCAACGTTTTCTAGACAAATTATCGGTGAATTTTGTTTGCATGGAGAGCTAAGAAACACGCATGAATCAAATTTGGCATTTATGTATAGGACTTGAGAAGTTACAATGTGTCTGCCATTTGTACACATATTCAATGTTTGTACCAATTAAACTCATAAATCATTTATTTTCATCTGCATGTACCCATCATTATTATTTTTAAGAAACTTTACCTTTTATTTTTTCACCCTCTGTTTTAGATAACTGTGTTTAAGGTGGAAATATACGTTTTTTATATTAAATTGTTACGATAGAATCAGAAGCAGATCTGTTAGAGTTAAACCACATTTTTTATAAAAAACATTTACATAAACACATGACTTATTTTTCTTAAAGCATTCGTGCTTCACATTTAAATATTTTTTTAATAATAAATAACTCATTATATACTTTAAATAACTAATCATAACTTTAATTTTCATATTGTTTAAATCACTTCTTAGACTCCTATATTTCTTTGAAGATACATAAAAAAAAGTAACAATACTTTGGCAAGCATACAAAATTATCATAAGTGTTAAATGAACAAAAAATCAAATATCATATTTTAAAAAACTTACTACAGTTTATTTAATTATAAAAAAAACAAATTACTTAGAATTTGAAAATAAAAAGCAATCTTTTTAATATATCATCCACGTAATTGATAAAAGTAGAATTGATTGGTTGTCACATTGGTTTCATAGAAACTACAAGGTTTAAGTTAAAAGATAAAGATCACTTTTGTTATAAGATTACAAGCTGAAAAGGTATAATTAATTAATTAATTAATGAGAAATTTATATTTTAAATTTTATATTATTTATTAGAAAAAATATATAAATGGGATTTAGAATATTCTAACCATTTTACAGTCAAATAAAACTATAAATATAGATTGAAATTCTTACAAGTTACATATTGTTATATATACTCTCACCTAATATAAAAAAATGAAACTAACAAAAATAGTTATTATAGCAATATTCAGTACTCGAGGTGATCCTACTACTACATCTAATTTTTTATCGTTCGAGTCTTGCATTTTGTTTTATTAGCATAAAAATGAATTAATAGAAAGTATTTTAATGATACTTCAACCCTTATATAAAATATGACTAAATGGTTTCAAATGTTCAATTACATACAAAGTTAAAAATTTTCATTATTACACAAACTTACAAACTTATTGATACCCTTTGTGACTTAAAAAACCATAATGCACATGGCGAGAATAGCAGACACTTTGAGAACAATTTGAGATGAACATAGATAGGTCTTACGAATCTAATTGGTTAAGAGATCCCAGAAAGGTGTGTGGAGGAGAAATAGAAGGACAGTGATTCCAGGATAGCTACAATTGGAAATTAGGTTCGGGTAAGGTTTTGCTATGGGAGGAAAGTTGGGTGGGAGGTTTTACTCTTAGAGAAAAGTATCTTAGAATTTTTGCTAATTCATTCCAAAAGGATGCTTGGGTGAATAATGTAGGAGTGTGGCTTGATAATAAGTGGGAACGGGTTTGTAGATGGAGGAGGAGGTGGTTTGAGTGGGAATGATTGATGAGTTTTTAAACTTGTTGCAAAACATACCTTTGAGGATTGATTTGCAAGATACATGGGTTTGGAATGAGGAAGGCAATGCCATGTAATATTTTCAAAGTTCTGAGCTTACAGAGTTAGGTTTATAAGTATAATACATTATGCAAAATAGTTTGAATAGATGTTGTGTTGAATTTATTGAAGTCCAGAAATCATGTCATATTTAGGAACAAGGTGTCTTGGTGAGGTGTTTTCGGCAGTATAAGTAAAAACTTGGACATGGATTCTTAGAAGGTATGGGCTTATTTTTGTATATTACTAATACATGCATTTGGACAAACAAACCAAACTGAAAAGGATAAGTTTTTTTTTTTTTTTTTTTAATTATGTTTCTAATCCATATTCAATCCCTACAGTAATTCCAAATATTTCCTTCCCATCAGTTACAAGATTTTTTAAAATCACATTATTTTTATGTTTCCAAATACTTTTCATTATTTTCATCCACATAAATTTTCATATTATGTTTTCTTTGTTATTCATAGAAGAATATTAAATTGGTGAAAGTGTTGAATAACATTATTAGGCAAAACTGATCCACTTGTCACATAAATCCTAGACCAGTCTGGATATCTTATGGTTTAAAAGTAGGTGTTGGATATTTTCTCCTTTTTCTTACATAATGCACATAATTTACTATTCACCACAATTCTCCTATATTTAAGGTTATCCCTAGTTGCAATGTAATTTAGGTCTATTCTCCAAATGAAGTGTTTTTCATTAGAGATTACAGTTTGATCTCCAGATTCCTAGAAGAACTTTTCATCACAAGCATTATTCTACACTGTTTTGTATACACTTTCCATAGAATATGAATCATTTGGTTCTCTTTTCCATTTTCAAGAGTCTTATCCATTTAAATACGGTGATAGGTTTGTTAACTCATTCATAAAAGATTGAATATCAGATAATTAATATAAAAAATATAATTTAGAGGAAAATCTTATTAGATAACACCAAATAATGTTATTAGAACAAAATCTTTAATGTAAAAAGATTTTAAGTAACTTAATCTATTTTTCATTTTTCGTTCTCTTAAATTACATATAAATACTATTTCTCCTATTTAAAAAAATTTAAAAAGAATATTAATCAAAATTGATTGGATTGAAATTTTTTTACGTGTGTATCACATTAACATAAACACATGATTATGGTATGTAATTACTATAGACTTGAACAAAAAAAGCTAAATTCATATATAATTTAATATGAAATATAAGTAATGATAGTTTATTTATTTAAATTAACATTTTTTACGTATATTTATATGATTTTTACACATATTTCTACTTAAAGACTTTATAAATCATGTACTATTTTAGTATTCTTTTATCAATAATAATAAATATATTAAATTAGGAACATTTAAGGTGTTCCAACCCTTTTATATTATAGTTATTATTATAAATAAATCGTATAAAATTTTAATATAATATGTTAATTAATTAGATTTAGTAGGTAGAGGATGTATTGGAAATCTCACATAGACCAAAAATTAGGTCAATTTACAGTATATAAGTGTAGACAATCATCACTTTACAAGCTGATTTTGTAAAAAAGTGTTAAGTTTAAACTCATTTCCTAATTAGATTCGGATAAAACTAGCTATGCTTACATTGCACCATTCTTCTCGCTTCATTATCTACATGTTTGGTAAAGATCCTTGCTCTTGATGCAAAGAGAAAGGCACAACACTATGGACCAATATGAAAATCCCTCAAATTCATACTACTACGTACATTTAGAAAAAAGAAGATCATGGTATAATTCTTGTTATTTCTTAGTTAAATGGTGTCAAATCTCGATCATGATATAATTCTTGTTATTTTTTAGTTAAATGGTGTCAAATCTCGTTCATGATGTCAATCCACGATTTATTGATCCTCTCTTTTAAAGCTTAATATATGATCTTTAACAATGTTAACTTCAATTTCATGATTAAGTATCTTCTTTTCTTTCATGGAATTTTATGTGTCTCAGTAACTACTAAAGTCAAATACATGAGAGGAATAATTATTTTGTTATGTATTTTTTAATTTTTTATTAAATTCACATATATAGTCACGTACCAATCACTGATATGTTTTTTAAAAAATAAATTAATTTTTTTCACTGATTATTATTAAATTAATTAATTTTTTTTATATTATATTATTTGCAAATCATTAAAAATTAAAGATTAAAAATATTTAGTACATTTAAAATGTGTTTCTAATTGTACGAACATATTACGTACAAAGTCGTTATATATATATATATATATATATATATATATATATATATATAAATGTTCAACTCATATAAACATAATAAATTTGTAATTGTACAAAAATTATTATAAATATTATATTATTTAAAATATAAAAGATTATACTATTATATCTTTATCATTTTGAAGATTTATTAAATATTAATATCATATTATTTTAATATAAAATATAAAATATATTTTTTCCTCTCACTGATACATTAAAATATTTATCATTGTTATATTAATTATTTTTAAGTTATTTTACGGACAAAATTAAAATTTGATTTGATAACATTTAAAATTTTTTGTTAAAACATTTAAATTGATTTAATAATGGAGAGCACATATTATTATTTTGAGATTTTTATATTTAAATTTAAATTATATTTTATAATAAAATTGTTTATTTTATTTTATTTCTTAAGGGTAAAAGGTCTTATCTCTTTAATTAATTTGCATAAGTTTCATTTAATATTTTTCAAATAAATTCTTAAAGCATAAAAGAGTTCTCATGTGAACCCTAAAAGGACCTCCGCCTCCTTTCTATCACCACTCTCTTCTTGTGTCAGTAACCATCTTGTTTCTTCTTCTGCTCTTTCACCGATTTTTATAACTCATAATAATTTTTAAAGTGTGTAATAAAGAGATATTGTTGTTCAGTGTCAAAATAAATGGATGTTGAGAATAATTTATTTTCATTCATTTCTATGATTTTGGTTTTGAGTTTTATTCTTAATTATGATATGGAAGCTTAAACAACCGTAGAAAAATATAATGAACGAGTGTTTCAGGTAAATTCCTAATCTTATTTTACTTTGTTTAATATTTTTATATTTTTTTTATTATTAACCTTTTTTATTTTAGTTCACATATTGGAAATGGATCGTTTATAAAAATTATTTTACTGGATTTACATACTATTTTTAGAGATAATAAGTTATGTTTTGGAATCTTCACATCCAAGGTGTGGAATATGAATACCTGAGTCAACTTATTAAGAAAACTTTAACCAAGTATCTATAAACTAATCAACAGGAAAAGTCATGATTTTGTCTATGTACCACAGGAATCTTTTAGATATAAGACTTATACCTTTGATTCTATTCTTATTGATTTCCTGTATAGTTATAATTAGTATTTATTTTTAGATGATTAGTAAATTCAGATTTTTTTATTTCTTTGTTTAAAAATTAATGGTCAACTATAAATTTTAAATTTCTAATACTCTTCTTTAAATATATACATATTATTTTGAAATTAATTAAACAATAACAAAAAATAAAATGATGAGATCAATTCATCAAACTGATATTAATTTATATCATTCAAAAGGAGCAAAAGTCAACACAAATTCTAATTCCGCTTCAAGCATCCAAATGGAGACACACCTATAAATACACAATATAAAATGATAAAACAAATTTTAAATTAGATAATAGTTTAATGACAAACAAACATTTAAATTGAAGCAATAATATGGAATAACCAATAAAAGAGTTTGAAAAAGAAAAAAGATAAGTGAAAAAGTCAGATAAAGGAAAGAGATAAATGGAAGAGTTAGGAAAGGGAATGAGATATAAATAGACAATGACAATCTAATGGAACAGTAGGAAGACAGAAAATTGGAAAGTTTAAATATTGTGAATTGCTTGTTTGTTCAATGTCTTTTAAAAAAAACATTATTAATTTATTAAGAGAAAGTTCTAAGAATATTATTTATTAAATAATATTTATATATTTACATTACCAATATAAATTTGAAGTCATTAAAGAATATATACAGTACCGATATAGAGTCAGTTAGATATTTTATATTTTTAATTAAAAATTATTTTTAAGTTTAATTTATTAAATATTTATTTAATTTTATAATAATGTATTAGTATTAATTTTTTTAGGTCTTTGAGGCCTAAAACTTTTGGTTTACTTGCTTGGCCTTGAGTCACCCTAACTAATCAGAAATCGAAGATTTGTTTATGATGGCCTTATTAAGAGAGTTATTAGAAATGACAAGTTTACCCAGGTTGCATGAAGTACATAGTCAAAGAAGAAGATCACCTCATAATAACTTTGGAGACATGTGATTAGTCCATATACTTGAGCCATTATAACTAGGTATTCCCAAACTCTAGAGTGTTTGAAGTTAATTCTTACAATTCTCTCAAAATAGAGATCCCCTCACGTGATCCTTCAAAGGATAAAGATGATAATGATAACACATTTTTTTAGAGTACAACTCCTAAATTACTATTGTGGATTCTCAAGGTATGATATCTGAACTTCATCCTTTTGATTGGGGTAGTTTAAAAATACAAGCACAAGCTCGGACAGGGGAGAGAGAAAATACAATGAACGACAATCATGGATTTTCCTTTTGCTTTGTGGTTTTCTAGTCTATCACCACAGTTATGTCGTCTTGTCCTAAGACTTCTCGTCCATGTTGGCCACGTCTATCTGGTGCTCGACCATCTCGTCCTAGAACTTCTCGACCATCTTAGCCACGTGTGCCTAAAACTACTCGTTCATCTCCGCCATCTCAACCTAGCACTTCTCGTCCATCTCAACCTAGGACTTCTCCATCTCAGCCATGTCAAATTGGTACTGCTTGGCCATCTCGGCTTAGGACTTGTTGTCCACCTCGACCTAGGACTTGTCGTCCATCTCGACCTAGGACTTGTCGTCCATCTCGACCTAGGACTTGTTGTCCATCTTGACCATGTCAGCTTGGTACTTCTCAGCCATCTCAGCCTAGGACTTCTCGTCCATCTTGTCCCAAGACTTGTCTTCCATCTCAGCCTCATATTGATATGATCTTCAAGGGATCAATATAATTTAGGATTTTCTTTTTCTATGTGAACCATTCAACAACTTAATTAAAATACATAATAAAAAATTATAAAAGAAAATCCTAAATTATATTGATCCCCTGAAGATCATATCATTCCTTCCTTGTCATGATTAATATAGAATCTAGAAGGGCTTATGTAATTTGTCTTATAAGAGGATGTATTTAGAAATGTAAGATGAATTTTGGAAATAAAATTGAGTTTTATCTTTGAGAAATTTATGGTGTTCTGATTTACAAGAACCCAAATATGATTTATCAGGATATCCTGTGACGATCAACCCCGTGACTTATCACTCACCTTCTCATCTTTCTCGAATGTGGCATCAATATCCTCCCAAAATTGTCCTTTTATCAGACTGAATATCAAAACTGTCATTTCCCCATATTTTCTCATCACATATGTATTTGACTTCTTTGGGGCAGTTTCTTCTATAATTTGTCTCATGGAATCCTTCATTCCAGTTGCATAAATTTCGCCCTTCTTGGTCTCAACTCTTCAAAATTGATTACATGTTTCTTGTACAAGCTATCAGAAAAAAGGATCTGGTTTCAAGGTCGTTATTTAGTAGTGTTGGGAGACTTTTGGACTTAATTTTTTTATCTTCAGAGTCATCTTTCTAAATCTTTTCATGAAAGCACGAATCAATTCTTGTTTTTCTTGTCTAATATTGACTAAGGAGAGGGAGGTTAATTGGTGAGGTCGGCTGGTGACAAACTGGACTCCAAACACGGAAGTTAAGGTCTAGAAACTGTCAATTGAGAAGGGAGACAACTGAGTAAACTAACTCAATGAAGTGCCTTTCAAGGATGTGAAGAATACTCGCCATATGATAGCATCATCGAGGATGAAAAGACCAACTTGGGTTGTGTAAAAGTCCAAATGCTCATCTAGGTCTGTGGTTTCGTCATACATCTTGAAAACTGGGTTTCTCCAATTTGGTAGGAGTGGGACTTCCATTTTCTCGTCTGTGAGGGGGTTTCTTAATATGAAGAGGAAGAATGAACAATAATATTATGTTGACTGGTAGTTAAGTGCTGACTCTCAATCAACTCAATAATGTAAAGGGGCAAGCCTTACTGAGGTGTCAGTGTCTTCCATCTCAGGGAAGGTGTTCAGTTCTATTTCAGCTAATTTTCTCTTTAGTCTCGAATTTTCTTGTCAAGTTTTTCATCTCTTCAACATTCTTTCTCTTATAATCTTCCAATTCATCTCTCATTTCTGTCAGCAAAATCGTGGTATCAAAGTGATTCTTTGACATGGTACGTGAAAAGTGTTCATTTGTTGGTTGCTTTGGGCATAGCTACCTTTTTGTTTGAAGATAGTTAGGTCTCACTGTGGATTTCAAAATGTTTCAGGTAGAATGAGTAGGTTGGGATGAGTTTATGGACTGAGGTGACGGAGTAGGTTGAGGTGAGTGTATAGGTGAGATGAGGGAATAGGTTGGTATACTAAGAGTTTTCTATGTTGTGGGACCGACTTGAAGTATTTGGAGTGTCTTATGAGATCTGGTGAATTCTCTAAGTCAAGTGTCTCCTTCTACTCGACTGGGGGAACAAAGCAAAGGTACTCCGATGATCAAGCTAGTTTTGAATATAAGTGAGAAGTGATATCTTCTTGGATACTGGTTCTGGTTTTTTTTTTCTTTTGGTGCCCCTAGTATCCTGGTTTTTGATCTGTTTAGTAGAGTGTCTTTTTGTATAGATCAATATTTTGGTAGTTGTGGCACTTATTCTTGGATAGGGTGTGCCTTACAAGGGTTGATGAAACATCCCTTAAGTGTTTTATTTTATTTTATTCATTCTTTGTTGTTCAAAAATAAAAGTGAAAAGTGATAGAAATAATAGACATACTCATATGATGTATCTCTTATTTATAAAAATGATATTAAGTCAGTTCACTGTTTATAAACATGTTTATTAAGTCTGTTTCACAGGTAAAATAGTAAACTTGGTTAGTTCCCCTCTAACTTATAAAAATTGACATCAAAATCGACTTCTAGTGAATGAATTCTTTTGAATTTGTAGTACACTATTTAATACATATTAATTAATATATATTTTTTCTATTTTTACTTAGGTTAATTCTAATTATATTATTGATATTAATTTTGTTAATTTTTACATATGGATAATTGTTTTAAGTTTATTTTTTTAATTTAAAAAAATAAAATAATTTTGAACTTAATCTTCCATTAAATGTAAATTATACAAAATTTAAAAAGTATAAACCCTTAGAATAAATAAGTATAAATCTTGGGCTTTGCTGAATTTGAAATAGTCGTCGGCCTTGACTGGTCGTCGGCCTTGACTGAGCTTGCCCGTCTTGAAAAGACACCAATTTGGATTTTCATTGTCTACACATTACTTAGATCACCCATTTGAATTTTAGATCGGCAGACTTTTTAATGAAACAAATGGTACTTGTAATGGTGAGTTTGCTCAATAATTAATTAGCTATATACATAATGTGTTATACGCAAATAATAATATTAATTATTATGAAAATTGTGTTTCTTTAACTCTACGACACTCAGCAACAAATTAGTAAAATGAAAAAAAAAATGTAAAATGAAATATCATTAACTTATTAACTTATGACATGGAAGACATATATCTTGAAATGAAACAAAAAAACATTATATATTTAATAAAGGAAACGCATAAAAGTCATAAATTCAATCTATATTTAACACACCGATTAGTTCTTTTTTCATATATTCAAAAATGATGTGATTTGTTTTCTTATATAATAATTCCAATGATCTCAATCTATGTGAGACTTGTATTTTTTTTTTTCGTAATCAACCACGTATTATATTATTAACTTCAACGTTGACATGAATAAATTTAAAATAGTTTGTTTCAGAATTAGATGCATCATTCAATAGTTTTGAGGAATCATTTATTTTGAGAAATCATTTATAGAAATTTGAAAAGATGAAAAAGATAATCAATGGTTTTGGCAAGACACCCCATCTATTAAAATGTATTTGCTATAATCGGATATTTTGCCAAACAAAACTAAGTGGATGATGCATTAAATAACATCTTGTATGGTCCATTTGGTTTTATTTGATGAAATATCTAAGATGGTAATAACAAGCACATTTTAATGCATGGGGCATCTTGTCAAAATTATTGGTTACCTTCTTTATTTTTTCAAAATTCTGCTTATGATTTTCAAAACTATTGAGTGATGCATGCTAATATCATAAATATATGTAGTTAAAATGATTGAATACTTCAAAGTGAATAACATGACAATACTAGTTTTGAAATAATGATCATATAAAAATTGAAGTTAATGATCATATATAATACGTGGTTGATTATGAAAAAAGATACAAATTTCAGGTACAGTTTAAGATCATTGGCACTATTAGTCAATATGACAAGAAAAGAAATCATATCATTTTTTGAATACATGAAAAAACAGCTAATCAATCTGCTAAATATAGATTGAATTTATGACATGCATTTCTTTTACTAAATTTATAATGTGTTTTCTGTTTTATTTCAAGATATATGTCTTCCATATCATAAGTTAATGATATTTCATTTTATACTTTTTTTCATTTTACTAATTTGTTCCTTAGTGTCGTAGAGTTAAAAAAAACACACAATTTTCATAATAATTAATATTATTTGCCTATAACACATTATATGGATTGAAATTAATTAACAAATACAACTAAACATACAAACATAAAACATAACACAAAAAATATTTAAAATTATTTATATCTGATTGGAAGTAACAATTTATTGTTAAACTTAGACTATTTACTCCATACTTATTTGTTACTTTTTCTTTATTTTTTATACAAATTTTTAAGAAAAAAAATTTAACATATTTATAGTAACTAAGAAGGATGAGAAGACTTTATGTATTGCATAAACTAGTACTTAGCAAAGACTATTCTAATAAATTATGATGAAGAGGACTACTAAATCAAGTGTATGTTTATAATCTTTGCATGTGTATTGAGTTAGAGTGTACTCTATTTACACTATTTTATATATGTATATATAATCATTCTTTGTTAATAATTTTTATAAATTTTAATTAATATACTATTCAATAATTTAATAGAATTTGGTGCTGGAACTTCAATAAGATTTTGTACTTATAGTTTTATAAAATGCATTATAAAAGGATGAACTTTTAAATTTTATATCAATTATAATAGATTTCCATCCTTTCACAATAGGATTTTCAATATTACATTAACTATTAAATCATACTTGTATTTAGTTAATAATGGAATCAAATCAATATATGTGAAAATACATGTAATTATAATATTTATAACAACACACTATTAATATCAAGAAAAGCTATTAAATAGAATAAAATAGTTATAGAATCTTATCAATCCATGTGAGATAAAGAACATGTTGCAACAACAACAAAACATGAAATAAAGTTAAAGTACACTCACATATCATCCAACACATACATCTTATATACACGAATATAGGGACCCACCATTTATGTAGTTGAATTATTATATGTAATATAATAATATGAAAAAAAATTATCGTTATGGTATTTTTTTTGGAAACTAAACAATTGGTTTTAAAAAATATGTAATAGAAGAGTTTATCATAATTATGTTTATCTAAACAAATATAGATGAATATTATATGATTATTTATATTAAAAGGAATAAAACTATTATATTTATTATCACTAAAAACTATAATATTAATGAATTATATTATTATACTGTTTTACTGGTTAGTGTAAATTAAAGATTTGATTACTAATAACTTCATTGTGATTAATTATGGTAAATACAATAGTATATTAAATTAAATACTTAAAACTTTAAATAATTGACAACACTGATAGTATATTTGTTTAATTTTATATATTATGAACCTTTGTTTTGTGAATCATAGTAATTGAATTTTGAACACTAAAATATAAAACTTATTCTATATTTTAGATAGTAAAGAAATTATTGTTGATTTGAATATTTAATTAGTAAACAAACTATACTAAAATATTACATGATTTATAATGTCTTTAAGTAAAAACATTGTAAAACCCACGTGAATATATGTCATAAAATTTAAGTTAATTCAAATAAATAAACCATCCTTAATTATCTTTTATATCAAATTATATATTAATTTAGCTCTTTTAGTTTAACTGTAGAGTAACACAGAAAATAATGATATCTTTAATTATGTTATTAGAATAAACACTTAAAAGTTTTCAATTCAATAAATTAGTGTGAAAACTTTGATTATATATATTTTTTTTAAATTATTCATTTGTTTTGAAATAGGAGAAATAATATTTGGATGTTAAGTGAGAAAAGATAGAAAATAAATGAAATTACTTAATAATTTTTTTATCTCAGATTTTTTCTTTATGCAGTATCACTAGCAAAAAAGAATAAATTAATATTGATTATGAATAAACTTTACAATTTTAATATATATTTTTTTCTTTCATTAATTATTTCTATCTTTTAGCTCAAAAGATGAAATATTATAAAAAAAAATTACCTCTATCTTTTCATTTACATATTGTATTTTCTATGAAACCGATGTCGCAAATCAATTTTATTTTTATTTCTCAAAAGATGAAATATAATTTACACCAAAATTATAAACAAGGTACTAAAGAAAACAAGAAAGATGAGACAACCACTCTCATAATACGTAAATATGTTTTTAGAAAGAAGGTTGCCTCTATATATTCCTCCTGAAGTACGAGACTGAACATTACTGATAACTATATTTGTAAGGTTTATTTTTATAACTATTTTCGTTAGGTCTTCATTTTTATATTAGATGAGATTATAACATTATGTAATTTATAAGGGATTTCAATCTATATTTGTACAGTTTTATTTAACTGTAAAATGGTTAGAATATCCCAAATATTTCATTTATATATTTTTTTCTAACATATAAGATAAAATTTAAAATATAAATTTCTCATTAATTAATTATATCTTTTCAACTTGCAATCTTATAACAAAAATAATCTTTATCTTTTAACTTAAACCTTATAGTTTCTATGAAACCAATGTGACAATCAATTAATTTTACTTTTATCAACTACGCGAATGATATATTAAAAATATTGCTTTTATTTTCAAATGCTAAATAAATTGTTTTTTAAAATTTGATATTTGGATTTCTGTCCATTTAACAAATGACAGACATGCGTTGGAACTTCTAAGCTTTTATGGATAAATGCCAAATTTGATTGTCAGATTGAAGAATGCATTCAAAATTCACCTAGTTTGACTTATAAGAAAACATTGAAATGTGTCATTCATTTAATGGTTTAAAATATTGACAAATTAACATCAACTTATTAATTTTAGTATTCAATGCTCAATTAGGTTTAGCGTTGAGATGCTCAGTTAGGTTACAAACACAAGAAATTACTGTAAAACAGTAGCAGCTGCTGATTGCTGCAAAACATCTGCTTTATCTGTGTTCTCGAGGCCACAACGTTAAACATCTTGTTTTCTTGGTATGTGGACTCAACAAGATATAATCAGATTAAAATTGTTTAAAAAAATGCTTTGCTTAAAAACTAGTAATTTTTAGTGTTTGGCAGATGATCTTAGCGTATTACATACTTTTTGCTGCCACCAACCCTCTCCCGATGCATGGTATGCAGAGTGATAAGACCTTAAAAAGAGTGCAACAATTGCTTCTATGCATCGACTGCTGAAAATCAATTTCAATTTGGCATTTATGTATAAAATCTTGAAAATGATGATGAATTTGAATCTTTAAGTCTGCATTTTTGTCGTATGTAAACGCATTCACTTCTAATTAGAATGAAATCGAAAAAAAAAAAAAAAAAATTAACCGAAATAATATAGTTGGTCATGGTTTACCATCTCATTTAAACACAAAAGGTTTTTTTTAAGTATAAAATCCTTATACCATGTTACAAAATTATAAAAACCTGTATGTGCTCCTAAATAAATGAATAACCTATGTACATATAAATAGATTTTTTAGTATTATCTAAAATGAATAAAAAATTTAATCACCAAAATGATTAAATTGTGTCAATTAAATATAATCTCAACATAAAAAAAAAAAATTGTATTAGTTGCACTCGATTTCACGTAAGAAGAAAAAAAATCATGTCAAGCATACACTTATTCCAGTACTAAGTTAGAGCCTAAGATGAATGTAATTAATTCATTAAGTGAAGTCGAGCTCCCACTGTTTCTCCATATGGCATGAAATTTGTTGTTCATAATCCCACACCGATGTTACTAATATTTGCATCTCACGTTTTTACTTCAATTCTAATAATACTACTAAGTGTCTGTTTGGTTGAACTGATTTGAGAAGATTTACTGTTCAAGAGGATGGATTTGAAGGGATGAAGGCTGTTTGATTGATCTAATTTGAGAGGATGGATGAAGACGGATTTGCAGGATGACATCTTAGCTAACATGAAGAGATTTGAAGGGATGGAACTTGAAATTACAAAATAGTCCCTATAAATGAGGTGTAAATTTCCAAATACCCTTGTAAACATATATAACATTTAATGGTATCATATATATGTTAATAAGAGTATTTAATTTTAAATAATTACTTTTAATTAAATGTTATCTATTAATATTCTTTATTTTAATTTAAGTACACCTTTCATTTGTTTTAGTCAATTTAAGTAGACTGTTTATATACTTTTTATTATAACTTATTAATATTTTTATAGAAATAAAACAAGAATTCAAAAAATTTGTATTTAATATCTTAAAAATATAGTAAAAAAATATTTAACTTTTTAAGTAAGAGAATTAATAAAAAAGTAAATTTAAAAAACATTGCAAACTATTTTTATTTAGACAAATAACTTTAAAAGTTTCAATTTAAGTAAAATGTAAAAATAATTTATACTTACAAAAATAACAGTAAATTTCAATAAATAAAAAAAGTAGTTTAGATTGTAAGAATTTTTTTTAACAGATTTCAGTTAATTATAATTTAGACTAAATTGTATATTTTAATAGAATAATAAATTTGTGATTTTATTGCATTATTTAGGATTTGTATTTAATTTTAAATAATTTAGAAGATATGTTTTAAATAATTTTAGTAATGTTTTTATATTAAAATCAATTTAATCCAATTCATTTTAATTTTTTACCATCTTATTTCACAAGGGTTAATTAGTATTTTCAGAAATATATCATTTAAAAAAATAAAAACAAATCTATAACATCTGTCAAATCATTCCCAAACTTTCATAATCCATCTTCTCAAATCTCTTCAAATCTTACCATCCATCCCTTAATCCAAACAACATTTTCATCTCCACACAATCCACTCAAATCCCCTCAAATCCATCTTCTCAAATCCACTCCCTCAATAAAGTAAGCCTCTTAATTTCATTTATTTTTTACTGTTTAAAAGAAAATTTCAATTCAAATATTATATATATATATATATATATATATATATATATATGTATTAGTATTTTGTAAATGAAATATATTATTTCAAAAAAAAATATTTGATTATAAAATTTGGAGTATTTTTAACCGACGTGTGTGGTTAGTTTGAATTATGCTATAGACAATGTCGGCAGAATTTAGGATTTAGAATTCTTATTAATTTTTTTTAGTTGATGTATTGTACTAAAGATATGAAATTGTAGTATGTGTTGCATATATTTAAAATTGAGTTATAAATATATTTAACATTGAGAAGTAGAAAGTAAGGAATACACAAAGTCAATAGTAAAACATTAAAGTTTGTAAATATAGAATTAAAATGGGAAAAAAATATTTATTTGATGACGTCTTCTAAGGTGGTCTTTTTCCTTATCTTTCGACAAAACAAATCAAGGGTACTACTGCACGACTAATAGTAAATACCTCACCAATTATGAACGAAGCAGCATCAACCTTCGTGTAAGGAGTCCAAATGAACTATAATAACAAGTCAAATTATTGAACAATTGAGAATAATTTTGAGTTGAATTTTGATATGAAACATAACCTCTTTAGGCTCTAAGTTGTCCAATATTAGTTGAATAAGAGCCATTGTACTGATCGTAAAGAGTTGTCTGTGGGTCGTTGGACGAAGCCGCTTTATGTACACAATACATGTTTTCATTAGAGTAGAAGAAGTTATAATAGATATGGTTTTTGTTTGAAGATATTTGTATCAAAAGTTTTACCTTTTAGATAGCAGAGAACCATGTCAAGCATTACGTTCTTCAACTATTAATGGCAGACAAGATGGTGATAAAGATTTTATGCGTCTCGTACTCAACATTGAAGAAGTAACATACATCCACCAATGTTCTCTTAGTTAAAGTCTATTCCATAAACTAAGGTATTGTAAAAGCAGACCAATACAACTGAACCCCAACTATGATTGGAGTCAGTTAATAGTAATAAGTACATCAAGTGCACTTTGTTGCCTGATGTGTTTGGCATCAAGAAACTCCCAATATAAGTGTAAGAATATGTGTTTGTGCATAGTACTCGACCACATCATCCATCGCGTCATCCAGGAGTTGCTGAAATGTGTTGTTCAACCAAGACAACTTGATAATGTTTCCTAATACAACATTTGCTAGAGGGATGACTCCAAGAAAATGTCCACATGTTGTGATCAAGTTGCCACTCAATAATCCAGTCACAACTTCGTCATCAATTGGAAGACCTAACTGCAATCCTACATGGACCTGATCGAGATTTAATGGGTTAACTAGAATGGGTTGACGAAACCCAAATTGTTACATGGCCCTAGTAGCCTGGTGGAATTCGACAGTTACGAAACAAATCAAGGGCACTACTGCACGACTAACAGTAAATCCCTCACCAATTAAGAACGAAGCAGCATCGACCTTCGTGTAAGGAGTCCAAATGAACTATAATAACAGGTCAATTTATTGAACAATTGAGAATAATTTTGAGTTGAATTTTGATATGAAACATAACTCTTTAGGCTCTAAGTTGTCCAATATTGGTTGAATAAAAGCCACTGTATTGATCGTAAAGAGTTGTTTGTGCATCAGTGCACGAAGCTACTTTACGTACACAATACATGTTTTTATTGAGGTTGAAGAAGTTATAATAGATATGGTTTTTGTTTGAAGATATTTTGTATCAAAATTTTTACCTTTTAGCCAGTGGAAAACCATGTCCAACATTACGTTCTTCAACTATTAATGGCGGACAAGATGGTGATAAAGATTTTATGCGTTCCCGTGCCCAACATTGAAGAAGTAACATACATCCACCAATGTTCTCTTAGTTAAAGTCTATTCCATGATCTAAGGTATTGTAAAAGCAGACCAACACAACTGAACCCCAACTATGATTTGAGATCTTATTCAAATCAACTAATAGTAATAAGTACATCAAGTGCACTCTATTGTCTAATGTGTTTGGCATTAAGAAACTCTCAATATAAGTGTAAGAATATGTGCTTATGCATAGTACTCAACCACATCATCCATCGCGTCATTCGGGAGTTGTTGAAATGTGTTGTTCAACCAAGACAACTTGATAGTGTTTCCTAATACAACATTTTCTAGAGGGATGACTCCAAGAAAATGTCCACATGTTGTGATCAAGTCACCACCCAATAATCCAGTCACAACTTCGTCATCAATTGGAAGACCTAACTATAATCCTACATTCTCTAAAGTCATAGTTGCTTCGTCAAGTGGAAGGTGGAAGGTATGTGTCTTCGTCCTCCACCTCTCCATTAATGCAGTCACCAGGTGATAATTATTTTTTGTATGGGTAAATATTAATAGGTGACCAAATCCAGCAACGTCCGTAAGAGTTTTAACTTGTGGGTTAACCAAGTCATCATGTTTTGTCACCCACATTGCATGTCTTTTGGGTCGAAGTAAATTTTTATTCTCCTCCAAAACGCTTTCGTTCCGTGTTTATTTTGTAAATGTAAGAAAGACATATCGGAAGAGAGTCTGCTATTATAAGTAATTTCTACAAAATAAACAAATACTTACCTGTTCATGTACATTGAATTTATATAAAATTAGGACTTTTCTTTCAATTAATTGAACCAAAAAAAGAGTTATAACAATTTGGTCCAATAGTGTATACATGGGAAACCCATGGTCAGAACCATGCTATAAAGGTAAAGCTTTCGAAGTGGGCATTACATATGAACTTCAAGTGCTTCGTAACCTCATATTAAAACCAAAATTTTTATTGTCCTCTTTATTAATAAAAATGTTAAGCGATTTGTAATGACATGATGATGTGTCGAAGGAAGTTCTACATATATTGAAGATAAGCCCATCATCCGTGATACGATTGATGATTTCAGACGAGCACCAGGATTTCATATTTAATGTTATGCCCACATCATTTACACATCCTACTCAATCATTTAGTAGAGTTGGTCAAAGTATTCAATTTGAGCCTTGTGAACACATGTGTTTCCACACAAAAAGAGGTCACTCTCTCCAAAATCAAACCATATCACATTGATCAGGGTTACAAATTTGTGATTGTTAAGTCGAAGATAGATAGGTATGTTGAACAATGCATCAATTATAGCAACGGTTGTCAGCGGTGGCTAACGACGTCTTTTACTAAAATTCGTCAACAATAGAAAATAAAATGAACATTGAAATCTGTCACATGTTCTTATATATTGTTCTTTCTCAAGACCATACCAATTTGGATTGAATCCAATTGCTTCCATTCTAACCAATTCGGTGAAGGCGAAACCCTCCATTCCTATTAAAAATTTAATAGCTGAAATTCAAAGTCGTCATGACTATTCTCTCACTCAAGCAAGCTTGGAAGGCAAAACAAAAGGCATTAACAATGCAAACCGGAGAATGAGAGGAATCATATAACCATCTTTCGAGATGGTTGTAAGCTCTACAGGAAACAGTTCCGAGTACCATTGTTCAATAGGTAAGTCAATCGTCTGTAGTTGACGATATCGAGGATCACTCGACTTACATCTTAGAGTGTGTCTTTTTGGCTTTCAATCTCTGTATTGATGACTTCAACTACTTCAAGCCTATATTGTAAGTTGATGACACATTCCTTATTGGAAAATATCATGGTAATTTGTTGACAATAATTGTCCAAGATGGAAACTAAAACATATTTTTTCTTTTTCGTTTGCCATTGTTGAAGAGGAAATCAAGGAATTTATGACATGGTTCTGTTAGTACCATAGCTATGCATGTGATTTGATGAAGACAATAAAGAGTATAGCTTTATGAAGTGTTAGACTACACATTGTGCAAATGGTTTTCAAATTGATTTACACACAAGAAATCAAAAAGATCGTGAATCTTGGAGCATTACTTGAGTGAGGATCAACTGCTTTGGTTCTGGACCAGAGCTAAGTCTTCCACACTTGATCTTAATCCATTTTGTATTGTGTATAGTGTGGCTGATTGACTTGAACTGTATTCTGTTCTTATTGTATTCAATTACTAGAGTGTAATTGGAGAGTGCAATGGGTTTTTATATTGGTGTAACACCAGCTGAAGGGTTCAGTGTGGTGGGTTTACTGCTGGGAGTAGTAAGTACTGCGGGGAGTAGTGTGTAACTTGCTAGAAGCAAGGGTGTAAAACTGATCTTGGATCATTTTAGTAGAAATCTTTGCTGGTTTGGCAAATGATTGGACGTAACCCTTGTGGAAGGGTGAACCAGGATAAAAATTCTGTGTTCTTGCTTTTCTTCTTACTCTTCTTGATAGTTATTATTCAACTATTGTTATCCTTTCAATTGACTGGATTGAAATCTAATCATCTTGTTGATTGTATTTTGATTCTTGGAGAGTACAGTAAATTGTTTGATTAAATCTGTAATACTTCCGCTGTATATTCTGAACATCAGTATACTGAATTGTTTACTGGACAGTCCAGAACTGTGCAGTTAATTAATTTTATAAAGGTAATTCATTCTTATTCTTAAATCACTTTCTAGTTTTGCAAAAAATTTTAAAGTTCAATTCACTCCCCTCTTGAACTCGGTCCAACCTATTTTTTACAGGTTCTTCTAATTATTGAACAAGTACATAACACCTCAGTGAAATATTTGCCTAATCACTGACAGAGGAACAACCATTTTGTTAGCATTGCAATCTCCGAATGTTGCTTGGAAAGGAGATGTGCTTTCCTCAGTTTTTTTTTGCATAAGACATATTGCTTTGAACTTCAACAAAAAGTTCAAAACACTAAGTTGAAGCGACCTAAGCAACATACGTATGCTTTTTACTTTATTTATTAAATTGCATGCATCAAAATTTATGTGTAACTAAGTCCTTTAACTTGTTTAATTTTTAACATTGTCACAACTTATGAGATGAAACAACCAACTATTATGGCAAATTATCCACAATGTGATCAAAGTTCTGGAAAGCAGAGTCTTGGATTGATCAAATACCACTATAAAAATGGACACAAACAATTGATGAGGGCAAGAGGTTCGACCCTATAATTACAAACCTTACTAAATGCATAAATTTTTTTCAGGGGTGCATTGCCACTTTCCATATGTGCTCTTTTGAAGACAAAATTCAAAAGAACAAAAAATAGATATGTTGAACAAGACACAAAGGTTGTGTGCATGTTACAAGCAGACCATATATATCCATCCAGAATATATTATCGCCTTCCTACAGGAAAATAAACAACAATTTGTTATATGTCATGTGCAGAGATGTAATTGCTCAAACTACGAGTTTGATGTGATGAGATAGTCATTCTCCAACTCCGATGTCAACCGACGTCTTTCAAAGTCACAATAAATGAAAATGGTGGTGTGATTGTGGCGAGTTTCAAGCTTTGAGGCTACCTTGTACGCATGTCATAGCTATTTGTTTATATTGTCATTTATACTTAACCATTTTTTTAAAGGTAGGGTAGTGTTGGATTTTGTTAAATTTGTGTTTGTAATAGGGTTGGAACACCCCTTAAGTATTCTTATTTATTCTATTCATGACTGTTAAAAAAAGAAAAAAAAAAAAAACTTAACCACATTTTTATCCTTGTCTACACCCTCCACAACATTTACAAAAATCTATTAGATAAAATTTTATCCAGTACGAAATCAAAATTATTAGTCTCATTACACGAGTCTAAGTTTTATACTCGACCCCAACATGAGATAAAACAAATTCGGAAGATCAATTCCAACATGTATACATATAACAAAATAATGAAGATTACAACAGAGGGAATTGCTAATATTTTAATGTAACCCATTTTTCATTTAATGATTTCACTTATTATGGTCATCAAAAGCTAAATAACTTCTACTTACACATTATTTTAATTTTAAATTCAACTATTCATTTTTCTTGCACATCTTATAAAACCTAGTTAGTAAAAATATTTCTCCTTTTTTCCATTTTAATTTTTTTTTTCTTTTTCAGTTCGACATTTCAATGTCACGTGTTAATTATTATATCATATACTACATATAATAAATACTTATTAAATTTTCTATTATTTATTTTAAATAGCTTTTCAATATTTTTTTCAATAAATTAATTCAAGTTTACCTATTCAATAATTCAACTACATAAAAATCGGGCATGCTTCACACAATTTCAACATTGAAAAAATCTCACAACCTAAACACAATTTCACTTAATGACTTAATTGAAATAGTCTCACACTCATACATTATCTTACTATTGAAATAGTGCTTGTCTGGCTCAATTTCATTTTCACTTAAGTGAAATGATATCCAATTAACACGTTCTCTTCATACAAAAATCATACTTGCATAATTTATCCATTTCGATAATTAAAAAAATTATTTATTTTAAACACTAATCTAATAAATTACACTATTTTATAAAATTTGCCTGCATATACATTATTCATTATATGTTTGAAGTTACAAAGTATAACTTTTACTAACATTGTTAAGCAGTTAGTTAGGCTTTTTAAAATGACTAAATATGACTTTGATTTTCATAAACAACTTATCACTTAAACTTATTCGATTACTAAATTTCACTCTGTCAAGACTTCTTTTGAAGTAGTAAACATAAGATTTGTCAGTTTCATACTCGTTTTATGTAAAATAGTAAGATTGAAGTTAAAAGATAGAAGTAATTAAAGAAAGAAAAATTTATATTTAAAATTATAAATTTTATACTTAATCGTTAACTGTTCCATAATATTTCTTTTATTTATTCTCTATTTTTTCTCTTTTCCATTACATCATATTATTATTTCCCCTATTTTGAAAAAATAAAACTAATAAATTTTGAAACAAAAAATATTAACCCAATTTCTCACAACTAATTTATTAAATTCAAACTGTTTTCAGAACCGTTATCAAAATGACACAAAGTTATGATTATTTTACGCGAGCTAAATTAATATAACTTGATATGAAAAAAAATAATTAATGATATTTTATTTAGTTCAATTCATATATATTTTGTAGGCATCTTTACAAACTATATGAATCATATAAGAATTTAGAATTATATATTTATTAAATGAACTTTTCAAATCAACAATAATAGAAAATAAAAATAAACTTCCATATTTTAATATTCAAAATTTAATTGTTATGATTCACAAAACAAATATAATGTTGGTTATATGAAAGTTATAAGAAGCTTAATATATATATATATATATATATATATATATATATATATATATATATATATATATATAAATGGTTATATAAAATCTATAAGAAAGTTGAAACAAAAAACAAGTGAACAAAACTGTAAAAAATAGTGATTAAAATAATAAATAAATGTAATTTTATTTTTATTTATTGTCTCAAAAGTAGAAAAATATTATTTCATTCAATAAACGTTTTAATGAGTCAATGCATTTGATACTCCTCTAAAATTCATTGTTGTGAGTTTAAACTTTCTTTGTTATACAAGTTTCGTCCCTTAAGTTCTATAAACTTCTTTTACATAAAGAAAAAATTTAATCTTAAATATTTTCTAAAATAAAACATTATTAGTCTAACCGAATTTATTATTTTTATAAGACCATACATAAATGTTGGAAAAAAGAATATTATCTTTTTATCGTGTTGTGATATAATTGTGAAATGTAAATTTATATTAACGAGATAAATAATATTACATAAAATCAATAATATATTATTTCATAATTTATATTTAGTATATTCATGTATATTTAAAAAACATTATATCATAATTTACTAATTTTTTTAAAAATTAACAGTGACTCGTATGTACTTTTTATATAATTAATAGTAAACATTTTTCAAACTGTGCGGTGGTGGGTCCATATTTGTGCATATAAATAGATCCTAGAAAGCTATAATCTCACATTCAGATGGGTTTCTTTCGGGTTCCTGTCGTTTGTTTTCACATCTTTCGGGCTCTCGCATCCGGATGCCGTGGGAGACTATTTGAAAGTAAGTCATTCTCATATAAATGATCTTGTATTACATTGTATCAAAATCTTTTGAAAATTCTTGGTATAATATTTTTATTTATTTTAATTTCATTTTCTTTAATATAAAATAACTAAAGGATTAGTATGGATTATTTTGCTCAATTTAATAAATTGTGTTACAGTAATATTTGTATTTTTTTCCTGTTATTCACAAATAATATTTTTTATTATTTTCTCTTCTAAACCATGTCATTTTGAACACAAGAAAGAAAGGAAATACCACTGTAGAGGAGAAAGTAACATTAGTTGGATTACTCTTGCTGTGTATATAATTAGTATTTTATGTTACATGATAATTAATTTGAGAGTGTACTTTATCTTGTTTATGTTTTGTTATTCTTGAGTTGAGTCGATACTTTATGCTAACGTTTGATAACTATTTTAATCAATTTAATAATTTTTCTTGATACTAATTTTGTGTATTAAGTTATTAGATATATTATGATTTATGATTATATTTATTATCACATATATTGATTATATTTTATTATTAATTAAATTTAACTATTTAGGGCTTAAGAATTAATTGAGTACAACCATGTGACTAGTGGTTCTGAAAATAGTTTGTGAAAGGAGGAAAACATATTGTAAGAAATATGAAACTTAAAATTTCATGTTTTAAATATGATGTATAAAATTGTGAGAACAGACCACTAGTCATGTTTGGATGCAAATAGTTATAAAATCTTTTATGGTTAGATTTAATTAATCATGATATTTATCAATACATGTGATTGTGCATGTAGTTATAATCAAAATATGTCAAATAAGATTCTACATAAATAAACATCACGAAAAATTATTTAATAATGATATAATACATTCTCAAATTGATTGACATATGAATGTATTTTGATGTACTAATAACACAATGTAAGGTGAGTCCCTCTTATAAGCTAATGTTGGAATGTAAATTTTTACACCAATTTTTCTTAAACGTCATCTGAGAACACATTCTCCTTCAAGATTAATCTATGCAACTTGGGAGCTGGAGATGGTGAGCTTGCATAATTCTGTAGTTTAGAAGTTCGTTCGGAGAACTCAAATGTCTACAATGTATTTTCTGTCAACTGGTTTGGTTTAGATATGTTGCAAACAAAATCAATGTATTCTAGTACTTATTAGGGATGGGAGCACTGAAAACTCCACATGGCTGGGAAGGAGAGAATTGTTTGAATGGGAGAAAGAAATGGAAAAGCAGCTCATGGAGCTAGTTGCTACTGTTCATTGGAATAGATACAAGTTTGATGAGTGAAGTTGGATGATAAGTACCAATTTTTAGTGTTTTTATATGTGAAAAATATTAAGTATTTGTAGGTTTAAGTGCTATTTAAAATGGTAATTACTCCCAATTTTAGAGTTTTTGGATTTAATTTATGTTTGGAGTCCTGAGTTAAAGGAAATAATTTAATCTCAATTATTGTTAAATTTCAGGTATAAAGGAATGAAGAAAATGATAGATTGGAAGATTCATGAAGAAAAGAAATAAAAAATTTAAAATAAAAAGAAAACAAGAGAAAAGTCACTTAACCTAGGCCCAAAACCAAATTTAAAAGGAGATTTTTAGAGTTTTGGGAGGCATCAGGAACTTGAGGAGTGGAGAAGCATAGCAGTGAAGAGAACCAAGCAAGATTTCTTCCTTTTCTCAAGCAATCTTCCAATCATTGAGCTGTACTGGCTGCCATGGGTAACTAAATCTTCATATCTTGGGATTGAATGTAATCTTTTCGAAACTCATTTGTATTTTGAGATCTTGATTTATAATATTCAGTTTCTATTTAGATTTGGTATTTCCATCTCATTCTGCATGCTTGATTTTATATTCTTTATAGAATCTTGTTTTTAATTCTTGAAAGCTATTGGAAAGTGATTTTGAGTTTATGACCTAGAGGAAAATACGCACTAATTTGGGATTTTAGGAATAGGGTTTCAATTTACTGAATGCAATACACCGTTCTTAATGTTGGGTAACTGATTAGATAGCCAAAGAATCTGCATCTGAGAAGTGCCTTATGAATCTCATTTTTGAGGAATCAATCTGAGTGATTTTTATTGTGCATCAAGTTTGAATAGTTACAGTCTTTATATTTCATGATTTACCAAAGTTACAAATGAGTGAGATAGATGAGTTCAATCCCAGTGTGTTTCCCCAATCATTTCAGAATATTTTTACTGCTTATTAACTTTATTCTTAAGTTGCATGTTTGTAGTACTTGTTAGTCAAACCAAACCTCCCTTTAAAACTGAAATTGCTTATTGAGTAGTGACACTAAAATTCTAAAACAGAACTGTTCTCTGAGAAATCAACATCTTTACTTAACTCACTATATTACTTGTAACTCGATACACTTACCGAATAAAGTCTTAACATTGGACTGAGGAGAATGTATTGACTTATACAGTTCAGTCAGGATATAGGGCTGTAAAGGATGTACAAGGTGCCCGACAAAGGGAATGTTTTAGGATGATACGGGACCTTAAAGTGCCTGGGACAACAAAGGTGTCCGGGTGGAGGGTAATGTTAGATAAATTGCCATCTAGGGTCAATCTTGAGATTAGAGGAATTACGGTACCTCGTGTCCTTTGTCTTTTATGTGAAAAGGAAGTGGAAACTACTCATCACTTACTTATTAACTGTGAGGTAGTACAAAGATTGTGGATTAAGTGTGATATTTGGGTAGGGATCATTTCAGTTAGACCGAACGATATTGAAAAACACTTTTTGAGTTTTTATATAAATGGAATGAGTAATAAAGCCACCTATGTATGGAGAGGGATGTGGTTGGCCGTAGTAAAGGAAATTTGGACTTTGAGGAATAGAATTGTTTTTGAGGATGGACAGGTTGATGAGGAAGAGGTATTTGTAATGGCCCAATTACGTGCTTGATCCTGGGCTAAATGTGGTGGGTTAAGAATGCAAGGATCCTTTTCGAAATGGTGCATACATCCTATCGATTGTTTACGTGAGATTAGGTAGATGCTTTGACAAGCCAACTTGTGTGCAAGGGATGTGTACAATTCGTATAGGTGGTATTGGGAAGCTATGGGGATGAGAAGGTGTGCAATGGTGTTTTTCCTTAGTTTATGCAAGTTATGATTCGTGTTGTAGTAAAGCACAACGAGATGGGAGAATATCATATTTACAGTTTACTATTGACACATTTCATAAGTCGGGGGCATGAAACACATTCACGGGAAGATGTCTGGGAATTGCATTTCCATAAGACAATTGTATATTATCTGTTGTTCCTATCCTCGAATGAGAGTGTATAAGTGTACTGGAAAACTTATAAACTGTGCATGCAGTAGAGCACACATACTACATGTTATGTATTGAGGTTTGAGTGGAATGGAGTGATGTATTTATATAAGGTTAGGACATCCCTAAAATGTTTTTCTTTAATTTAATTTATTTTTGGTTGTTACAAAAAAAACTGGAGAATCACGTTATCATACCTCTCTGTATTCTTTTAATGGACATTTTGGTTACATATATCTTCACTTTTGTCTGCAATAATATTTGTATACTTTGATTAATTTATTAACAAGAATATATATTATATATTAAGTAGAAAAATGCAAATATGACAATTTTATATGCAAAAGATTAATACTTGATATTATATATTAATTGCAATAGTTATATTTCTACCATGCACTGTACTTTAGACGTTTTATGGCTTCTTCTGATGTCCAGCTTTCAAATATGACAATTTTATGGCTTCTTCTGATGTCCAGCTCTCAAATATGACAAACTGGCATGCAAGAAAACATCAATACAACTGGCAGCCATGCAAAATTCTAACGTTTTTTATAAATAAAAGACAAATTCAACTATGAAATTCAACACATATTTTGTCAATGCAGAAATAGGGTAATGGTTAGTAGCATAGGCATAAATAAGTTAGCGTAACAAAATTAGTTAAAGAATTATTCTAAGTAATGTAGGTATTCAAAATGAAAATTAACTTCAAATTTTTACCAATATTATTTTTATTTTGTTTTACTTTCTAAATAGTTTAATGTAATTATTTCTCGGTGGATGGGAGAAAAATTATCTGACAGCCTCGAAAACGCAGACGTTGGAATCCAAAATGCTTTACATAATATGGCCATTAAATTGGCTGGCAACAAAGGCAGATACAGATTTGGTGCATTATAAATGCAAGAAACCTTTACATAACAAAATCCAAAGACTTGAATTTTCACAGTTAGTCATATTTTCTGTCAAGCACACATTTTCTTGAGTTCAATCCTAGAGGTTTGCTCTTCCATTCTAGATCTTTGGATTTATTTCATATGGATTTAGTTTCTGCTTCTCTTGCTTTTGCAAATGTCTCTTCCTTTTATTTTGTAAAATACCTGCTGTGTAAACCCTTGGGATTCCCTTCCATACATTGATGCCTTTGTTTATATCAGATTATAATTTAATTATTCTACTTACAAATTCTGTTATATTCATAAACTACCTACATTGATGACATCACTTTCTCTTCTTTCTTCCTCTTTAAAATGTTTTTTATGTTTTGGGTGCTGACTTTTACTACATCACTATTGCAAATTGAACCATTTACTTTGTTACATTTTTTTATATTATACTTACATTTTTTTTTTAATTTTTGTTCTATAACATACATAAATTTTATTAAAACATTCAAATCTCCTGATCACACGTTTAATTTATTACTTAATTAAGTTCACTTTTTTTATAAAACTATTTATTTGCATTATTTAAAAAATAATAAATTAACTTTGTAAACTATCATCAAGTCAAATATATCAGGCTAATAATTGAAATTATTTTAATATATTTTTACAGAAAAATACATAAAATAATTCCAACAATTTATCAAAAGATAAAATTTTAAAAATATTCATGTGGCAGAATAGGAGAAATATATATATATATATATATATATATATATATATATATATATATAACAGATAAATTATTAATCTAATTATAATTATTGTTGATATAACATTTTAAATTAATTATTCAGAATGATAACTAAATTTCAAAACACATTGTAGATATATGTTCAGTTGTACATTTACCTCCATTGATTAGTAATATATTTTTTTTCTAATATTATCTTAAATTACTAAACTTATTATTTCTGTAGTCAATATTCGTATTTCTCTTTCAATAAATAGATTCCTATTTTAAGACATTTATGATTAGTAAATTTAAACGATATAATAAATATTTATTTTATATAATATAAAATCTAAAATATTAGTTAATAACAAAAGTTTGAACAAACTTCTCAGAAGGATTTTAAATGAAAAAAAAAATAAAGTCCAACCAAATTTATCCACTAAAGATTTTGTAGATATTACTAAATTTGAAAGCGAAATATTCTTTACGATATAAAACACTTTGTGTGATTGAAATTAGTAAAATTAAAATTTTAATTATTTTGTGATTTTACATTTTGTGTTACTGTTAGAATAAAATATAAGTAATTTTTAAGTATCTATTTAATTTAGAGTTTATTGAGTTTGGATGTAAATGATTTTGATTATAATTTTATTTATCCAATGCTATAATATGAAAATAAGATGATACAATGTAGATAACATATGAAAACGCAAAAATATTGTCAATAACATAAATAAAAAAGAAATTTTTATATACTTAAAAATGGAACATTCAATGTTAAAAGAATAACAACATAATTTGTGGAAATTAACATATGAATATCCATACAAGTTGATGAATGTTACAGTACCAACAAATTAATGAATTGGGAAATATTAACTATATGAACTACTACTACCCAAGAGTGAATGCTTTTGATTTGCATAAGGGACAAACATTCTTCTCATGTAACCATCTCCTTATACAATCAACGTGATATTCATGTCCGCATTGAAGAATTCCAATTTCCTGCTTATTCTTATATTCGTCCTATAAAATCATACATAAGCATCCCAATTAATAAGAGAAATATAAGTATTTACATCAAACTCGAATGAAATATAACTCTAGAAAATAAGATATTTGATGGATCATAATGTATTGAACTATACATGCTGCTAAACTTGATACCTGACATATAATGCTGCTAAACTTGATACCTGACATATAATGCAAAGATCAGTTTGTTGTTCTTCGGAAGTTGCCTCCCCCGAGTTATTAGGAAGTATATAAATTTTTTTCTTCAATTCTCTTGCAATAATATCATATAACAAACTTGGGCCTACATTGCCAATTCCTTCACCTAACAGAAGAAGCTCCTATTGTCCAATTTCAAAAAGTTAGAAAATTAAAGTTTTTGATAATTACTAAGTTTCTAAGATGCTAAACCTCATAGCTAATCCACATTAATTCATAAGAAAATACCTCGTATGACATGTCCTCAATGTCCAAACGCATATCACTATGATGATCATCCAATGAAGGAACATCCTGCACAAGAATGTAACAATTAACTTAGGATTTTATTTAGATGAAATCCAAAGAATTATAAGTACTCAAAGTAGAGAGAATGACATATTACATCATCATCTTGAAGAAAGGTCTGAGGTGAAAGATTCCTCCAAAGTCGAGGTGGAAGATTCCTCTGAAGTCTAGGTGGAAGATTCCTTCGATGTCGAGGTAGAAGATTCCTCCAAAGTCGAGGAGGTTGTGGGTGGTGTACATGTGCTTCTGCAAATGATGCATTTTGTATAGGCATTGAAGAAGTGTTTGAAGATATTGTTGACAGTCTATGTGATGGAGCAGTTAGGGAAGGATGAAAGTCGATAGAGTGTCCTCTCATCTCTTGCACAGGTTGTGCTTCATAATAAAAGCCACGGTATTGCGGATGGGGAAATATGTGGCTGCTTATGCTTCTTCTTCTTATTGTATGATGATATCTTTGGGGATAGTGAAAGAGTTTGAGCTGGAGAAGAAAACCAATATTTAGTATGATCAAATCCATTCACCATGTAAAGAATTTAAAGAAAATAACACATGTACCACATGTGAAGAATTTAAAGATTATTGTATGACTCTTGAATCAATACTCTTGAACATAATCTTTTAGTTACATAATTTCTTGGTTGGATATACTACATTTGAAATACTCTTGAACATAATCTTTTAGTTACATAATTTCTTGGTTGGATATACTACATTTGAAATTTAGAAAGGAACCAAACACAAAACAAGTAAAGAAAGGAAAGCAGACATTATACCTTGGATCAAATGGTTAGAGTGACGTAACATCCCATTGTCATAGTCATAAGCATTCAGTAAGTAATGAGAATCTATATTTTCATTATGCCCATACATGTTTGTCTCTCTAAACTCAATACTTTATAATCCTAATATTTAAAAAAATATCAATAAAATCAGTCATTGCAAAATAAACAATTAAAAGTTTAAAACTAAATACAAGATGTAACCAATAAAATAATATTAAAAGCTCAAGATAAACTATTTTTTGATGATTATACAAATTAACATTCACTCATGAATTACCACGTTATCAAGACGTTATCAAGTTGCTATTTTTCCTTGGTTTCCTAACCAGGATTCCCTTAGACGAACTAAGACAATACTTTTGCGAGAACCAACGAACTAAGACGAAGAGTTAAAGAAAAAATAGAAACTTTTACTAGTTGTGTTATTGTAAATCTATTGCAACCTCAACTATTTATAGGCATAATATGATCACGTGAAGATTTAAAGACCGAAATCTTTACTGTTAAAAATAAAATCAATTCTAAAAATTTAATTCTAGATATCCTTTTTATTTGATTTTGGTGCTATTAATTATTTTGATCTATCATTTAGATTTGAATAAAATAAAAGAAAGATGATTTTACACTATAAAATGTAATGTTACCATATATTATTTACGGTTTCAAGAACTAAAGAAATATATAAAAGATAAAAGATAAGACTGTATATCTCGTAACGATGACATTATCTTTTCATACATACACAATTTGGATTACTATTATTTAATCATCACATTTGAATTAGATACCAAAAAAACTAAGAAAATACATATATAAAGAAAGATATAACATATATACATATAATATATATATATATATATATATATATATATATATATATATATATATATATTAAAAAATACAATCATTTTTTATTATTTCATTTAATTATTATTACAAATGAATTAATTTTTAATAGATCAAGAAAACACAAGTGAAAAACAAAATTTGGCAGCCTACAGTTCCACTCATGAATTATCCACTATTAAAAAGAAGTAAAAAAATAACAACTTAAAACCAACAACGTCATCTTTTGTTATCAAACAAAACTGAAACGAAAGACAAAAAGACTTACCACGTTATGAAGTGGTTGTTTTTCCTTAATTTCTCAACCAGGATTCCTTCTGACCACACGCAGGTAAATCTAAGGAACCTAAGAAACTAACAGCAACAACGCTTTGAAAAGAAATGAAGAATTAGAACGAAGTCTCAATGAAAAAAAGAGAAACTTTTAGCACTTGTGTTATGTCTAAATCTACTGCAACATCACCTACTTATAAGCATAATATGATGACGTAAAGATTTGATAGATATGAAAAGATTTTCATATCTATATAGTTTGGATCACATTAGATTTGAATTAAATTCTAATTATTAAGATATTATTAAGATATATATATATATATATATATATATATATATATATATATATATATATATATATATTTGTATAGATATTATTAAGATAGAAGATATGAAAATATTTGTCTTATTTTAAAATCTAATTTACGATAATTTTTTCAAAGATTACTAAATAGATATATCGATAATTATTATTTTGAGGACAAAATCTATAAATCACATTTGACGAAAAAAATTAAACAGTTATATTTAAAAATATTTAAAAAAAATACATTCTCAAGTACAAAATTGTTAAATAAAAAATTAATACACTTCAAGTGGTTAAAAAAATATGTATTTCTCTTATTTAATATAGATTAAATTTTAAAAAATTTGATGAGTTGGATTTAACAAAAAAAATAAAATTCTGAGTCTATTTGTCTTGCCTAAAAATTTCATGAAATTTGATAATTAAAAAAATAATTATTAAGAATAAACAGTCGTTAATAAAAAAATATATATTTCACTTTTTGATTTTTGAATAATAAATTAAATTCAAATTAATTTAAATAATAAACAGTAAATAAAATTTTATTGTTGAAAATGTTTGATATAAAAATTTAATAAATCAGAATATATATATATATA
>Ga0209700_102431_pt1 | contig 37718 bp, 32 predicted proteins | sample SiratroredBW_FD_187528 | JGI IMG/M metagenome (GOLD analysis project Ga0209700, IMG submission 187528) | Root nodule microbial communities of legume samples collected from California, USA - Siratro red BW (SPAdes) (version 2) | ecosystem: Host-associated > Plants > Roots > Nodule | place: USA...
TGTTGTGTTCTAATGTAATTGCTATCATAACAGTGGCATCTGATCAGTGATGGATTCTTACTCGTTGTACTGTCAAAGAGGCAGAATATAATATGTCCTATAAAGTGTGTAGTATCATAAGATCTCTATGAGAATATTATTATTATTTGCACACACTTTGACACTTGTGACATTTTTATGTCTTCCAATGAACCAATTTTGTTAAAGGATTTACACATCCATGTATCAATTTTGTTATTTTCTAATATTGGATACACTAAGTTTGGACCAATTTCTTGATTCAGTAAGTAAGTTACTGATACGATTAGTTAAACATAGGATTAATAAATTAACAATGGTAGACGTTACAGGAGAGAAAGTATTATAGATAACAGTCATGATCAATGCAGAACTTAGCGTTTACGATTTTTTAATTAGCCTTAAATTTGTTAGACAAACAGAACAAATTGGTAAATTAAACATAATATATATTTCATATTATAAAAAAAAACTTAATTATTATTTTTACAATTTTCAATACACTTAAGATCTCGAACACATTTTTTTTTTTTATGTCCAAGACATCAAGTATGAGAATTCAGAAATAGTAGAACCATAATAGGTCCAATAAACTTAAGATAGACTTTTAAAAACTTCAAATTTAAGTTTAGCTAAACTTTGTAAGACTTACTCAATAGGGGGAAATTTGTCCTTATAACCTATTGGGATCTATATATTTATTTATTTTCTATTTTTCATACTCAATTTTTTTTATATGTACCTAAATCAAGAATAAATATATTAAATATAATTATTAAAATATTATGAAACATAATTAAACAAAAATTTAAACATGTTTAACATGTAATTTTTTCAATGATTTCTATTGTATTTAATAGGAAAATATATAATAAAATAACAGAGATATCCACTTCAAAAACTTTATAACCTCGTTAAACTAACAATAATTTTAGTTTTTCTCAATCATAATGTAGTATCCTGTTAGGAGTACAACCCATGTTAAATAATGAACAAAATTTTAATTTACTATTTAAAATAATACAAATGATTTAATATCTTTGCTTTTTTTAACAAATGAATTCCATGTCTCCGATTAACTTAACATTGTGTTTATACGAATAATTTGATGGGTTAACGATGATTATTTTTTACATTTAATTTTTTTTATTTTAAAATGTGTGTGCTTTTTTTATTTTTTTATTTTCTATAACTGTTTTCATTTTTTTTTTCAACGGATAACAAACAAGATATTCAAAAATATAAAATAAAATAATTTGAATTTAAAGAAAAGATACTATAAAAAGACAAGAAAATAATGAAAAATTTTAAGTAATCGTAATTGAGTTGAAATAATAGCATATAATTTATAATCATATATTTTAAGTGATTAGCAAAGTATAGTGTTTTAATATTTTCATTCTCGAAAATCAAAATATATATAACAATCAATTATATCCTTTACAAGAATGGTAATTTGATGGGTCTGGCTCCATGTAATTAATTATAAACCATGCATAATTTACAAAAGTATATAATTGATTATATCATAAGTATTATTAATAAAATATTTACAATATATCAACCATATGTTCATATATAATTTGATCGCATATTGTTTAGATAAAATATACGGGTGAAAACAAATAAAATAGAAAAGAAAATCACTTGAATTAAGAGAAGGGAGAACTAGAAAGTTTATAAGTGATTCTGATTGATTTGGAAAAATAAAATATAGATTATAATCATATATTGAGTTATTAGCGAAATATCATAACTTTGAAAAATAAAAAGATTAAATATAAATAAAAACGTATCTAATGTGTTTACATTGTTATTCTTAGGAAAACAAAAATACAAGTGATTGTAGTAGGAATGTGATGGATAATATCCTTAAAAATAATGCTAATAGGATGGATTTTAACCTACTTATTTGATTATAATTTATGTATAATTGATTGCGTAGTTTTGCAACCATTAAGTAAATAAAAATTTACATAAATAATTGTACATAATTATCCATTGTACAGTGTTAGTTAATAGTTACACATAATAATAGATAAAATTGGTTATCTATTATTTGTCCTTCTGTTAGAATTATAACTGTAGTATCTTAGTTGTAGGAGAGTTTGTTACAATTAATAACATCTTCTGATTCGCAATAAAATAAATATAAAAGAAAAAAATTGAAAAATATTGTGTCTTGCCTTTTATTAATAACCTTTCTTTTTTGCAATTTAAGATAATTTCATGTATAAAAAATATTTTCATGTGCCGCTGACACTTTAATTTGTTAATTGCAAAATACAAAATGCACATCTATCTCCAATTGAGAGGGAATACTAAATTTTATAATTTACAATAAATTATTAGATAAACTTTATTCAACCTAAATAAACAAAATCTCTTTAGGTAGTGTTTTTTTTTTTTTTTTTACCATATATAATATATAATAACCACGAAATCTTGGTATCAAAACCATGAGAGGTTTATTTTAACATAACAAACATTAACACACAAAATGTGACCATTCTCAGCCAAATCCCATTGAAACATTATTCTGCATCCTAATAAACATTAACCTAGAAATAGTAGATTATTTGGTTTGAGCTTTCTTGTGCGTTGTTTCTCTGAGAGTAAAATAACACCATGTAATTCAAATTAACTTTGATAAATTGTTACACTTATCTTTTTCTTTTGGGCGAATTGAGTAAAATTTATTTCTTGTGGTTCTGAAAAATGATTATCTCTTCAAGGGTTAATTTTACTTTTTAGATCTTATGTGATCCATTATTATGCTGAAATTGGTTAAGATCCATATCTGATGCGTGATGCGTGACATCCTAGTTACAATTATATCCTTGATGATTATATTTGATATTCAAGTGTGAAGAGTATATGGAAGATGATTCTAGGTAGAGACAAACTTTAAAAAACATCTAAAAAAGAATTAAAAGAAAAAAAAATATCAATGGACCAAGACATGACCAAATTTTATGATACAAGAAACATTATTTCTAAGTTATTAATAAAGTAGTTAGGTTCATTATCTTACATAACCACCCATATACTTATGTAACCAAATGTGTCCAACTATTTCATTCATGTTTTAAACCATTCTCAAAACTTTTAGAATGTTTCTTCACATTTACCAAGAAATTTTTAAATTTTACATACCGTATTATGTTTTCTAGTTTCTTCTTCAAATTATGACTAGTCGCACAATTTAAACTAGATTACTTCATATATCATGTTTATAAATGAAATGAATAAATTCCTATTATCTACATAAAAAGTTATAAAGAACAATATTTTATAAAAATTACAATAATATGTATATATATATATAGTAAAATTTTAATATATGGACGAACGTAAGTACAAACTTAAATTTATTCTTTAATATAGTATTGAATTTATTATCATCAAAATTAATTAACTTATCTTATCATCTATAAATATTATATTCACACATTTTAGTTTAACAAATTCTCGTACCCATATGTTTTTTATGGAGTCTGGTCTAAAGGCTATATCTTTTTAAGGAGTATTTATTTATTTTTGGATTTTTAAGATGCCTGTTTATTAGTTTTTCATTTAAACTCATACATGTTAAATCCAAATATGTTGAATAAAGAAAAGAATTGTAGTCGCCTACTTTTCTTCTATCTTTCTTTAAGTTATTTTAAAGTAAAAAAAAAACAATATTTAAAAGTGAAATACTATATTATTAACTAATTTTAATTAAAAGTAATATTATACTCTTAACTTTTAACTTTAATTATTTTTTAAACAAACAAAAATTAATTCTACACATTATTAACAGAATATTTATTTTATGATATTCGTGTTTATTATCATTATTATATAATTACTTATATAGTTCTTATAATTGATTTAATTAAAGTCATTAAAATTTGTGTAGCACTGTAGCGTACTGTGGCGCGTGATTCAGCTAGAGGAGAGAAACCGTTTGACACATAGAATAATATATAGAGCCTTCACTCTTATTCACCAATTCAGAGGAAATAGTCTTGATATTTCCATGTTTCAAAAATGTATCGAGTGTTGAAGATTGGAAGGGATAAATAAATAAAATCAGTGAGAGAGTACTTAGGTCTTTAATTTCTAAAATAAATTGTCAAATTGCATTCAAATTGTACATAATTTATTATACTAAATTTTGTTTCATGGAATTCAAATTAACACCAGCATTATCACAATTTGAATAGGTTTCACGGCTCTATTGCATGGTCGTTCATCCTTTTCCTGAACTAGAAGAATTAAGTAGTCAGTGGAAGAAGAATGAGATAGAGGCAAAATAAAATTCTGTTAGAAGAGAGAGAAAATTCACTAGTCAATTGCCCCACACAAATTTTTTTTTCATCTATTTGTAGTTGTTTCCTTTGCACGATTGCTTCTTCTTGAGCCTTTGTCATTCTCCACCTCAGCTGTCAGCTGTATTCTTCTTACATTACCTTCCCCTTTAAGAGAAACCTTGTCCTCAAGGTTGAAGTGGGGAAAAGCCTTTTGGAAGTCATGTAGCAACTCCCATAATGTCTCAGATGTTGGATCTTGACCCCATTGAACCTGAATTTGTGACAGCTCCTTACCATTCTACAAAATCATTTTGTTGTCTACCATTTTGAAAGGATGTAGTAAAGGGCCAGCTGCTGTGGTTTGTAACAAAAGTGGCAAATAAGGATGTGTTGGATCCCCTTGAAATTTCTTGAGCACTGAAATGTGAAAAACATTGTGTATTCTAGCTGTCATAGGTAAGTCGAGACGATAGGCTACTGCACTGATTTTTTTGTTGATGCGAAATGGTCCAAAATAATGCAGGCCAAGCTTCTGGTTTTTTCTTAAAGCAATAGAGTATTGTTTATAGGGTTGAAGCTTCACCAATACAAATTCTCCTTCTTTAAAGTCCAAATCTCAGCGATGTCTATCAGCATAGTGTTTCATATACTCTTGAGACTTGTACAAGTTTCTTTTCAGCTCTTGTAACCACCTGTCGCATGTAACTAACATTTCTTGTAAGGAAGATTCATCTTGAGGAGAGGCTTCATATCTTACCAAAGAGGGAGGATCGCGGCCATATAAGGCCTTATAGGGAGTCATCTTGATGGCACTATGATAAGAAGTGTTGTACCAATATTGAGCCCAAGGGAGCATAGAGACCCAGATCTTAGGATTGTCATAGCATAAGCAACATAAATACATTTCTAGTGTTTTGTTGAGTACCTCACTTTGTCCATCTGTTTGAGGATGATAGGCTAAGCTCATAGCTAATTTTGGGCCTTGTGTAGTGAAAAGTTGCTGCCAAAACTTGCTGATAAATACCTTGTCTCTATCTGACACAATAATCTTGGGAAAGCCATGTAGCTTAACTATCTACTGCACAAATGCTTCTGCCACAGTTTTGCTCGTAAAATTTTCTTTCAAAGGTATAAAATGAGCAAATTTGAATAGTTTATCTATGATAACCATGATGACAGAATATCATGAGACGAAGGTAGTGTAGTAATGAAATCCATACAAATTGTTTCCCAAACCTGAGAAGGAATTGGCAATGGATGGAGAAGACCAGCAGGAAGTTTTGTCTCAACCTTTGCTTGCTGACACACAAGGCATGATTGAACATACTGTTTGATCTGCTTCTGCATGTTAGGCCAGTAGAAATTTGAACAAATTCGCTCAGTAGTTTTAGCTATACCTGCATGGCCTCCCATAATGTTGTCATGATACTCATGTAAAATTAATTGAATGAAGGGGTTGGTAGTTGGAATGACTACCCTATTTTTCCATAACAATATGTCATTCTTGCAGTGAAACTGACTGGTGTTGTTTGTATTTTACTGGCACTGTTGAAGGATAATTTTCAGCTGCTAATCATTTTGGATTTCTGATTGCAATTTTGCCAACCAATCCAATGTAGGAGTAGACCAACCTGCCAAAAAACTTCGAGAAAGTGCATTAGCAAGTATATTTTCTCCACCAGGCTTATACTGAATCTCAAAATCATATCACAATAACTTGTGCAACCATTTATGTTGATCGGAAGTGTGCTGATTTTGGTTCATCAAGGAATTTAGGCTTTGTTGATTTGTTCTAATTATGAATTTCTTGCCTAAAAGGTAGTGTCGGAATTTAGCACCAGCCTCTGTGATACCAAAAAATTCACAAGTATAGGCGGACTGATTTTGCATTGATGGAGACAATTTCTTTGAAAAGTAAGCAATTGGATGCTTATCTTGCTTCAGGACCGCCCCAATTCCCGTGCTAGATGCATCTGCTTCTAATTCAAAAGGTAGAGCAAAATTAGGCAAAGCAAGAACAGGTTGAGAAGCCAATGCAACTTTTAATTTGTGAAAGGCTTCATTTGCGAACTGAGTCCATTGGAAAGCATCTTTTTTGAGTAAATTGGTAAGAGGGGTTGTATGGTAGCATAATTTTTGATGAAGCGTCTGTAGTATCCCGTGAAGCCTAAAAACCCTCTTAATTGCTTGAGATTTTGTGGGGGCGGCCATTCCTGTATAGTATACACCTTTACTTTATCCATGTTAACACCTTCTCCCGAAATTGTGTGGCCCATGTAGTCAATTTCTGACGTGCCAAAAGAACACTTTGACATCTTCGCATAAAGTGTCTCCTTAATAAGTATTTGTAGCACTTTTTCCAAGTGTTGCACGTGAGTGTACCAAGAAGGACTATAAACCAATATATCATAAAAAAAACGAGCACGAATTTACGTAGATATGGTTTGAAGACAACATTCATAAGAGCTTGAAATGTAGCAGGGGCATTGGTGAGGTCAAAGGGCATTACAAGCCATTCATAATGGCCTTCATGTGTTCTGAACGTTGTTTTGTGCCTATCTTCTGAGCACACAAGGATCTGATGATAGCCAGATCGTAGATGCAATTTTGAAAACACCCTAGCTCCATCATCAACTGTCGGAATGGAAAATTGTCTTTGATAGTGATTTTATTTAGAGATCTATAATCTGTGCAGAATCTCCAAGTACCATCCTTCTTTTTCACTAGAAGTATATGTGAAGAGAAGGGGTTGTTGCTTGGTTGGATAATCCCCTCTTCCAGCATTTGCTTAACCATGAGTTCAATCTGAGCTTTGTGGTGATGTGGATATCGATATGGTCGTATTTTTATGGCTACCGCACCTTCAATCAAAGGAATAGCATGATCATGGTCCCTTGTTAGTGGTAAACCCAAAGGATAGCGAAGGCTGGTACATACTGCTGTAACAACAGAGCTAGCTCAAGATGTAAGTTTGCAGGTAAGGTAAAATTTTGTGGAATTGGGTCTTGTTTGGGATTCATTTCAACTGTAAATGCTGCATCAATAGCATCTAGATGGAGAAATCTTTTAATGTGATGAAATTGAGCGGGCTGCGGTAGGTTAGATTTATCACCAAGTAGTGTGATAAATTTCCCTTCATGCAGGAAATGAATGAAGGAGGTGTCATAATCTACAATATGAGCTTTAAGAGTCTTAAGCCACGATGTGCCCAGGATGAGATCACCACCTACCACGTGAAGCAAATAAACATCTGGAATGTGCATGTTGTGGCCTTGTATTGACATGTCTAAGGAAGGAATGTAACCCTTTATTTCAATTGTTTCGAACTTACCAACCATAACACGAAAAGCGGGAGCAGGATGCACTGTCAGATTTAAGAATTTAGCAATATGCGGTTGAATGAAACTATCAGAACTTCCTCCATCAATTAACGTTGAAAATTCTAAGCCATTTATCTTGGCTTTGACCCGAATCGTTGCAAGACCAGAAGATCCACGGAGGGCATTGGATGATAGGTGGTGTTGGCGTACCTAGGACTCCAATTGGTGTAATTCCTCATCTTCAATCTGTTCCGATACAAGGAGGTCACCTTGTTTTGAGTCGTCCTTCTCTATCTGATATAACATAAATTGCTTGTTGGAACACTTATGTTGTGGCGTAAATTTCTCCTCGCACCAAAAACACAAACCATTTTCTCTTCTCATCTGTTGTTCTGCCATTGTCAATCGCTTGATGGGAGGGCGAGTTGTAGGCGCAACAAGGCGTTGAGTGGGTGTAGGTAATAAAGTCGATAACGTGGTGCGTGGTGGTAAGCGAGAGGAGGAGGAATTAATTTGTGGGTGATGTGGTGGGCGATATGTTTGAGGCCCTAGGGTGATCATCTTGCTCGAGCTACCTTTATCCTCATAAAATCGGGTCCAACTGATAGCGTGCATCACAGAAGGAGGACATTGCGCCTTAACTTCCCTTCTAATGTCCTCACTGAGCCACTGATTAAACAATCCTTCAATGCATCAGGTGGGTCAATGTTAGTCCAATTTGCGAGAGTAACAAATTTTGTGTAATACTCCGCTACAGACCCATTTTGAGATAGTTTGAATAGTAACTCCCTTGTAGATTCGAATAGAGATGAGCCAAATTCGAGCTCGACCACCCGTTTTAATTGATTCCATGAATGAAATTGGGTCGTTCTTTGGGACATTTGAAACCACGGAATGGCCATCCCTATCATGTGTATCGCTGCAATGCTCATTTGTTCCTCCTCTGGAATGCGATAGAAATCAAAATATTGATCCAATGTAAATATCCAGTTCAATGCATCTTGCCCATCAAATTTGGAAAGATCAAATTGTACCCTTCTAAACGGTTGAGGAGGACGGTGATGATGTTTATAAGCGGTGTTGGAGGTCGAGCCATGTTGTTTGTTTTCCAGCAATTGCGCAATGAAGTTTTGAATTACATCAATCTTGAGTTTCGCTGATTCTGTCACACGAGCACGTTCGGCTCGCTGCTCTTCTTTGGATTCCTCAAGAAGTTGAAATAATTTTTTGATGTCAGCCTCTAATCCCTTCATTCTGGTATTTTCAGCTATAGACATTGCTCAATGAAGGCACCAAATGGAAGGGATACACCAGCAGTAATATAACAGTAAACAAATAAAATCATTGGAAGAGAATTGAGGTCTTTAATTTCTGTTAAATTGCATTCAAGTTGTACAGAATTTATTATACTAAACTCTGTTTCATGGAATTCAACTTAACACTAGCATCATCACAATTTGAATAGGCTTTACGGCTCTATTGCATAGTCGCTCATCCTTTTCCTGAACCAGAAGAATTCAGCAGTCAGTGGAAGAAGAATAAGATAGAGGCAAAACAGAATTCTGTTAGAAGAGAGAGAAAATTCACCAATCAATTCCCCCACACAAATTCCTTTTTCCATCTATTTGTAGTTGTTCCCTTTGCACGATTGCTTTTCCTTGGGCCTTTGTCATTCTCCACCTCAACTACCAGTTGTATTCTTCTTACAAAGATACTCTGTGACAATTTTTGAACTACCTTTCAAACTCAAATATGCAGTTCGAGGATTCAGCTACCTTCAAAAGGAGGTGGACACCAATCTCGACATTCAAACGGAGGACCAGGGTGTGGGTTTTGTCCTAGGCACATTTTTTCTGCAATGCTTGGTTCTGGTATTATAATGGTCGTTTATCATGGAAATGTTTAAATAATTCCATATTCAGAACCAAGACAGTTGATTCTGTTTTCCACAGCAATAGAGAGGAAATTTATGGAGACATTTTGAATATAAGAAGGCTAAGAAGGAGATAGTGGGTCTTGAAAATTGAGACAGTATCAAGGTGAGATTAATAGCTGAAAATATAATCCATTCGTTGCTGCCGAGTGATTTGTATGAAGAGTAGAGTTGGGAAATTGTAGTGGTCAATGGGCCACTTATTAATGTCTTGTCCTTACTTGGGGGAAAGATAATATAGTCTACCGTGGTGTACTTAATCATTTTAAAAATGATATAAAGATAGCTATGGTGATCGCACATGAGGTATTGTGTATTATACTTCTGTTTTTAAGTTTTTTCCTGTAGTTTAATAATAAGAAATGATATATATATATATATATATATATATATATATATATATATATATATATATATATATATAGGTTTTTTGATTTAGGTTGCCCATGTGGTTGGAAGACACGACAATGAGAGGATTACATAGATAATATGTTATTCTCTTTTAGCACTGCTAAATGTTCATACTAGTAGCACTGTTCACACATTTATTATGGTGTTGTTAATCATTGTGTTTTTGATGTTGTTACCTGTAAGGAGGCGGTATTTGTTCACTATATCTTCTTCATTTCTCAATTATGAAATAGAATATTTGATTATAAATTTTCTAAAATAGTTCAATTTTTTGATAGGTTGGAAACAGAAGCTGATGAGATTGGAGTCATGCTAATGGCATTAGCGCATATGATCCCTACGAGACACCTAGACTGTACAAGAAATTAGAGGAAATTAAAAGACATTTCATTCTTGATGATTATCTTTCATCTCATCCTTCTGGGCAAAAAAGGGCAGAAATATTAGCCAATAGTCCAATAATGGAAAAGTATATGTTGTTTACAGATAGGCAAAACGCAGAAGCTGAGAGGCCATTACAGTGCAGTTTATATCTTTACAAAATTGTTCATTGTTTTGATGTTTGCAACTATGCTAGATGTTGTTGTTTTCAAGTCATACTTTGCTATGATGTCTGCATCTATACTAGAAGTTATCACTTGGTTCTGTAGGACTATACTAAATGTTGTTGTTTTCAAGTCATACTTTGTTATGATGTCTGCAACTATACTAGAAGTTATCACTTGGTTTTGTAGGACTATATTAGATGTTATTGTTGTCAAGTCATATTTTTTGACTAGAAGTATAGGTGAAGAGAAGGGGTTGTTGCTTGGTTGGATAATCCCCTCTTGCAGCATTTGCTTAACCATGAGTTCAATCTGAGCTTTGTGGTGATGTGGATATCGATATGGTCGTATTTTTATGGCTGTCACACCTTCAATCAAAGGAATAGCATGATCATGGTCCCTTGTTAGTGGTAAACCCAAAGGATAGCGAAGGCTTGTGCATACTGCTGTAACAACAGAGCTAGCTCAAGATGTAAGTTTGCAGGTAAGGTAAAATTTTGTGGAATTGGGTCTTGTTTAAGATTCATTTCAACTGTAAATGCTGCATCAATAGCATCTAGATGGAGAAATCTTTTAATGTGATGAAATTGAGCAGGCTGCGGTAGGTTAGATTTATCACCAAGTAGTGTGATAAATTTCCCTTCATGCAGGAAATGAATGAAGGAGGTGTCATAATCTACAATGTGAGCTTTAAGAGTCTTAAGCCACGATGTGCCCAGGATGAGATCACCACCTGCCATGTGAAGTAAATAAACATCTGGAATGTGCATGTTGTGGCCCTGTATTGACATGTCTAAGGAAGGAATGTAACCCTTTATTTCCATTGTTTCGAAGTTACCAACCATAACACGAAAAGAGGGAGCAGGATGCATTGTCAGATTTAAGAATTTAGCAATATGCGGTTGAATGAAACTATCAGAACTTCCTCCATCAATTAACGTTGAAAATTCTAAGCCATTTATCTTGGCTTTGACCCGAATCGTTGCAAGACCAGAAGATCCACAGAGGGCATTGGATGATAGGTGGTGTTGCGTACCTAGGACTCCAATTGGTGTAATTCCTCATCTTCAATCTGTTCCGAAGCAAGGAGGTCCCCTTGTTTTGAGTCGTCCTTCTCTATCTGATATAACATAAATTGCTTGTTGGAACACTTATGTTGTGGCGTAAATTTCTCCTCACACCAAAAACACAAACTATTTTCTCTTCTCATCTGTTGTTCTACCATTGTCAATCGCTTGATGGGAGGGCGAGTTGTAGGCGCAACAAGGCGTTGAGTGGGTGTAGGTAATAAAGTCGATAACGTGGTGCGTGGTGGTAAGTGAGAGGAGGAGGAATTAATTTGTGGGTGATGTGGTGGGCGATATGTTTGAGGCCCTAGGGTGATCATCTTGCTCGAGCTACCTTTATCCTCATAAAATCGGGTCCAACTGATAGCACGCATCACAGAAGGAGGACATTGAGCCTTAACTTCCCTTCTAATGTCCTTACGGAGCCACTGATTAAATAATCCTTCAATGCATCATGTGGGTCAATGTTAGTCCAATTCGCAAGAGTAACAAATTTTGTGTAATACTCCGCTACAGACCCATTTTGAGATAGTTTGAATAGTAATTCCCTTGGAGATTTGAATAGAGATGAGCCAAATTCGAGCTCTACCGCCCGTTTTAACTGATTCCATGAACGAAATTGGGTCGTTCTTTGGGACGTTTGAAACCACGGAATGGCCATCCCTATCATGTGTATCGCTGCAATGCTCATTTGTTCCTCCTCTGGAATGCGATAGAAATCAAAATATTGATCCAATGCAAATATCCAGTTCAATGCATCTTGCCCATCAAATTTGGGAAGATCAAATTGTATCCTTCTAAACGGTTGAGGAGGACGGTGATGATGTTCATAAGCGGTGTTGGAGGTCGAGCCATGTTGTTTGTTTTCCAACAATTGCGCAATGAAGTTTTGAATTACATCAATCTTGAGTTTCGCTGATTCTGTCACACGAGCACGTTCGGCTCGTTGCTCTTCTTTGGATTCCTCAAGAAGTTGAAATAATTTTTTGAGGTCAGCCTCTAATCCCTTCATTCTGGTATTTTCAGCTGTAGACATTGCTCAATAAAGGCACCAAATGGAAGGGATACACCAGCAGTAATATAACAGTAAACAAATAAAATCACTGGAAGAGAATTGATGTCTTTAATTTCTGTTAAATTGCATTCAAGTTGTACGGAATTTAGTATACTAAACTCTATTTCATGGAATTCAACTTAACACTAGCATAATCACAATTTGAATAGGCTTTACGGCTCTATTGCATAGTCGCTCATCCTTTTCCTGAACTAGAAGAATTCAGCAGTCAGTGGAAGAAGAATAAGATAGAGGCAAAACAGAATTCTGTTAGAAGAGAGAGAAAATTCACCAATCAATTCCCCCACACAAATTCCTTTTTCCATCTATTTGTAGTTGTTCCCTTTGCACGATTGCTTTTCCTTGGGCCTTTGTCATTCTCCACCTCAACTACCAGTTGTATTCTTCTTACAAAGATACTCTGTGACAATTTTTGAACTACCTTTCAAACTCAAATATGCAGTTCGAGGATTCAGCTACCTTCAAAAGGAGGTGGACACCAATCTCGACATTCAAACGGAGGACCAGGGTGTGGGTTTTGTCCTAGGCACATTTTTTCTGCAATGCTTGGTTCTGGTATTATAATGGTCGTTTATCATGGAAATGTTTAAATAATTCCATATTCAGAACCAAGACAGTTGATTCTGTTTTCCACAGCAATAGAGAGGAAATTTATGGAGACATTTTGAATATAAGAAGGCTAAGAAGGAGATAGTGAGTCCTGAACATCGAGACAGTATCAAGGTGAGATTAATAGCTGAAAATATAATCCATTCATTGCCGCCGAGTGATTTGTATGAAGAGCAGAGTTGGGAAATTGTAGTGGTCAATGGGCCACTTATTAATGTCTTGCCCTTACTGGGGGGAAAGATAATATAGTCTATCATGGTGTACTTAATCATTTTAAAAATGATATAGAGATAGCTATGGTGATCGCACATGAGGTATTATGTATTATACTTCTGTTTTGAAGTTTTTTTCTGTAGTTTAATAATAAGAAATGATATATATATATAGGTTTTCTGATTTAGGTTGCCCAAGTGGTTGGAAGACACGAGAATGAGAGGATTACATAGATAATATGTTATTCTCTTTTAGCACTGCTAAATGTTCCTACTAGTGGTACTGTTCACACATTTATTATGGTGTTGTTAATCATTGTGTTTTTGATGTTGTTACCTATAAGGAGGCGGTATTTGTTCACTATATCTTCTTCATTTCTTAATTATGAAATAGAATATTTGATTATAAATTTTCTAAAATAGTTCAATTTTTTGATAGGTTGGAAACAGAAGCTGATGAGATTGGAGTCATGCTAATGGCATTAGCGCATATGATCCCTACGAGACACCTAGACTGTACAAGAAATTAGAGGAAATTAAAAGACATTTCATTCTTGATGATTATCTTTCATCTCATCCTTCTGGGCAAAAAAGGGCAGAAATATTAGCCAATAGTCCAATAATGGGAAAAGTATACGTTGTTTACAAAGAGGCAAAACGCAGAAGCTGAGAGGCCATTACAGTGCAGTTTATATCTTTACAAAATTGTTCATTGTTTTGATGTTTGCAACTATACTAGATGTTGTTGTTTTCAAGTCATACTTTGTTATGATGTCTGCATCTATACTAGAAGTTATCACTTGGTTCTGTAGGACTATACTAAATGTTGTTGTTTTCAAGTCGTACTTTGTTATAATGTCTGCAACTATACTAGAAGTTATCACTTGGTTTTGTAGGACTATATTAGATGTTGTTATTTTCAAGTCATACTTTGTTATGATGTCTACAACTATACTAGAAGTTATCACTTGGTTATGTAGGAATGGCTATATTAATTTGTTATGAAAATATTGTTTTGCTTTAGAAAAAACTTGTTTTTGAAACATTTCTAAAATACTTGCTGCACTATATGAATTGTGATATGAACTAACAAGGTTTTTAAAATATCAAAAATGTCATTAACGTCCTCAATGTTATGTCAAAATACTATGCAATAGTAAGACGAATTGTGTGATTTAGCTTCTTGGCTATTCGTAATGTTGCATAAGTGTTTTAGAAGAATTGTGTCTTAAACACACATATATTTATACCATAAGGGGAATCTACTATCAAAACCAAGGCACAATTGCACAATCCAAATGAGCTAGCCGACCGAGAAGTAGCCGGAAGGGTTGACCGAGAACTAATCAGTCAACTTGACCTCCTCCACAAGAACTGACACGTGGCACACATCAAATAGGACACCATAATGGGCCGTGGGCCCATTCACGCAAGGTCCATGCAATCACTATAAAATTCAAAGGAGGTCTTATGAAATAAGGTACTGTTACTCTATCCAATCTTATCCTGTTTCACTCAGACTCATACTAACTTGAGGGTCGGTGTGCTTGCAGGACCCCCTCTCGGGATTGTCTATAATAGAAGACCTGAAGGAACACAAGAGTTATCAAGGTATATAAGGAAGGAAGCTCGAAGACATTGTTGCTTGTTGGAGCCAACCAGTCTCGTGCAAGAACATTTTGGCGCCCACTGTGGAGTCGAGATTAGCCCGACAAAGCGATGGTGACAACTAGAAATCAAGGGAGTCAACAGAATCATTTCAGAGAAGACCCAACGACCATGCTGGCCGAAATGAATCATTTAATCAACACCTAGATGACCTGACCGAGATATTCATGCAGCTACGCCTTTATAACATGAGGTTGAACCCGGCAAAGTGTGTATTCTGAGTCGAGGGAGGAAAGTTCTTAGGGTTTATGCTTACGCACCAAGGAATTGAAGCCAATCCCGATAAGTGCGAGGCAATATCTTTCATGCGGAGCCCTACCAACCTAAAAGAAGTACAGAGACTGGTAGGAACGCTAACTTCTTTATCCAGGTTCCTACCTAAATTGACCGACAAGATCCGGTCTATCCTCAAGGTTCTCAGGAAGGCGGAGAGATTCAAATGGGATGACAAGTGTGAGGATGCCTTCAACAAAATAAAGGTAGCTATTTCCTCGACACCAATCCTTGAGAAACCAAAGGTGGGAGGCCGATTGTTGCTTTATTTGTCTATCTCGGAGGATGCTATCAGTTCAGCCTTGGTTCAACAGGAAGAGTTTAAGCCTTTCTACTTTACCGGCCGAGCACTCCACGATGCTGAAACCATATATCGAGTGATCGAAAAGGAAACCCTAACACTTGTATACACAGCAAGAAGGTTAAGGCCATATTTCCAAGGGCATCCCATAATTGTAAAGACGAATTACCCAGTAGGAAAAGTCTTCTTAAGGCCCAACTTGGCAAGACGAATGATCTCGTGGTCCATCGAATTGTAGGAATTCGACCTATGCTTCGAACCTAGAGGGCCCATACGGGCACAGTGCTTGGCCGACTTCGTATCAGAACTTCAAGGACCAACCGGCTACACACCAACCAATGACTAAGAAGCATGGAGACTGTATGTAGATGGCTTCTCAAACCAAATGGGATGTGGAGCAGGAATAGTTTTAGAAAGCCCGAGTGGAGTAAGACTCGAGCAATTGTTGCAATTCGCTTTCAAAGCATCGAACAATCAGGCAGAGTACGAAGCCCTTATCGCTGGCCTCTCCTTAGCCGAAGACACGAATGCAAAGCACTTCGTCTGCCTGAGCGATTCGCAGTTAACGGTCAGACAAGTTAATGATAGCTTCCAGGTGAAAGATCCGCTACTAACTGCCTACTACCAGAGAATATTAACAATATTGGCTCATTTTAAGACTGTCAATATAGAACATACTCAGAAGTGGTAATTCAAGAGCTGATACCTTGTCAAAATTGGTTTTACGAAAGGGAAAAGAAAGATACGACTTTATCATACAACTCACCATAAGTCAACCATCAGTCTCTATTACTGAGCACATCGATGATAAATCAAAGAGGGCAGGCAAGTCTTCAGACTCGAAAACATCCGAGAAGAGGACAGTAATGACGACCGAAAACCAACCAGAAAAAGAAGACTGGAGACTACCCATCCGGGAGGCAATCAAAAGCATGGTTAATAGTGCTCTCGTGCAAGACAAAATGTTAGTAAAAAAGGTTGCCCAATATGTGCTCATAGGAGAGGACTTGTACAAGAGGGGATCCTCAACTCCCTTGCTAAAATGTCTTAATAGTGAACAAGTCGAGTACGTAATGAATGAACTTCACAATGGCACATGTGTAATGCATTGTGGGCAGAAGACTCCGGCAGCTAAGATAATACGGGCAGGATATTACTGGCCAACCGTCTGCCAAGACTGCTCAGAGTACGTGAAGAAGTGCAAAGACTATCAAGAGAATGGCCTCCTCATTCATCAACTATCTATTGAGCTGCACAGTATTCGGTCTCCCTGGCCTTTCGCCAAGTGGGGAATGGATATAGTCAGACCATTCCTGCCAGCGTCCAAGCAAAGAAGATTCCTCATTATGGCCATTGACTATTTTACCAAGTGGATTGAGGCTGACCTATAGCCAAAATCACTACTACTAACTTCCAAGCTTTCATGTGAAAGGTGATTTGTAGGTTTGGGATACCCCACACAATCATAACTAATAGTGGCCATCAATTCATCGACCGAAAGTTGCAGGCTTTCTTGAAAGAGTTAGGTATTAAGCACATTACTAGCTCGGTAGAGCACCCGCGGACCAATGGCCAAGCAGAGGCCACCAACAAAGTCATACACGGCCAACTCAAGAGAAGACTGGGTACAGCAAAAGGGAGATGGGAAGATGAGTTACTTGAGGTACTTTGGGCTTACAGGTGCACCCCTCAATCATCAATAGGAGAAACTTCCTACAACCTAACCTATGGAACTGATGCCATGTTACCAATCGAAGTACACTAAACCACTTTACATCGACAAATGAATGACTTGAAAATCAATGAAGAATGCATGAAGACTGATTGGACCAGTTGGAAGAATTGTGGGAGAAAGCTCGGATACAGGAGGAGGCCGGCAAGCAACAAATCGTCCGGCGATATAATTTCAAGGTCAAGCCACGCACCTTTCAACCTGGAGACTTAGTATGGCGCATGACAAGCGACACCCGAAAAGACCTTGCTGAAGGAAAGTTTGCTCCAAATTGGGAGGGACCCTTTCGGGTGCTTGAAATCTTGAAGAATTGAGCCTGTCGGTTGGAGCACCTGAACGACGTTTGGGGAGGCCGCTTGCTCCCCCTCAGTTGCCTTCTCCCCACTCGCATCTTTATCATTGACGTCCTCCTTACTACTATCAAAAATTTCAGCCAACAGCAACAACTCACCCTTGAAGAATGCTTTTCGGTTGTCGAAATTCCCTTCGTCAGTAGGAATTTTGTAAAAGAACGCCCCTTGTTGAACGGCCAGCTCGAACCCCTTGTTATGTTACTCGATTACATGGTCTTGAAGTTTAGCCAGCTGCTGCTCTAGTTGTGCCATGCAGTGACGATCTTCATCCCGACAAGCCTTCAGCAAGGTCAGCTCCTCGACCTCTCCACGAAGATCGATCGCCCTCCTATTTGATTGACCTTCTTCAGCTCAGCGACCGTGCACCTCTCTCGAAGCATCCCGATCTCCGCATTTGTTTGCTCCAATTTTTCTTCTTAGTTTTTGTTGCTCCCGATCTCAGCTTATCTCAGTTTATCTCAGCTTTTCACTTTATCTCAGATTATCACTTTATCTCAGCTTCAGGTCCTCATGGCTCACAATGAGACCTCACGATCTGTGATCATTATGACCGATCGAAAAGAGGCTTCAAGTTCAGGTCCTCATGGCTCACCATGAGACCTCACGATCCGTGATCATTACGACCGACCGAAAGGTGGCTTCAGCTTCAGGTCTTCATGGCTCACCATGAAACTCCACGATCTGTGATCATGATGGCCGGCCGAAAGGCAACTTCAAGTCCGGGTCCTGCTGGCTCACCATAAGACCTCACGATTTGCAATCATGACAGCTGACCGAAAGGCAGCTTCAAGTCCAGGTCCTCATGGCTTACCATAAGACCTCACAATTCGCGATCATGACGGCCGACCGAAAAGTAGCTTCAAGTCCGGGTCCTCATAGCTCACCATAAGACCCCACTGCTACACCTATAAATACAGGTTTCATCACAACAGAAGGGGTACTTCTAAATTCTGACCTAAATTACCTACACTCTCCACCCAATTCTAACTTGAGCGTCGAAGTGCCTACAAGATACCCTTCCGTAAGGGTGAAATTTGGAGCACTTGGGACAACAAGAAAGGAGCGACATCAGAAGCAATCAAGGAGCAATTCTAGAAGACATTGTTGTTGCTAGAGCCAATCGGTCTCTTGCGAGAACACAATCTATAAATGAGAAGATTTGACATAATATTAAGTTGGAAATTGCCTAAGAGTGGGTGGTAAGATAGTTTATATTAATTAACTATCTGTGGTCAGTTAGAGAAACAGTTGTGGCACGCACGCGAGAAACCATTTGTGAGGCGTTTCAGTTAGACAGAACCAATGATATATACAACCTTGATTCATTACCCTCATTCACTGTATTCACAACTCAGAAAACATTCTTGATTTCTTGATATTTTGACGTTTTGAAAATGTTCAAAAAGCTCTCTCAAAATTTTCTATCTACCTTTCGAATTCAAAAGTGTAGTTCCACAAAAAGCTGGGTATTCAAACGGAGGAGGGTAAACAAAGAGTTACGTCGTAAGCACTTTTTTTCTGGGATCATTGGTTTTGAGATACTATTAATCTCAAAACAAATCCATACTCTCAATGTAGGCAATTCATTATGCTCTCCACGGTGATGGAGAGTAAATTTGCAGAGAGACGCATTCAAACAGAGAGTTACATCGTAAGCACTTGTTTTCTGAGATCATTGATTTTGGGATATTATTAATCTCAAAACAAATCCATACCCTCAATGTAGGCAATTCATTATGCTCTCCACGGTGATGGAGAGCAAATTTGCAGAGAGACGGATTCAATACATGAAGGTTAGGGAGGAGATATTGGGTGGGGAACATCTTTACGCTATCATGGCAATACTGATAGCCGAAAATATCATTCATACATTGTCGCTGTTGGCAAGTTCGATTTTTAGTTTATGTTATGTTACTTTTTTTGTTTTAAATAAATGGTCAAGTGTTGACCAACTTTGTAGGGATACAATGCTAAGACTTAGCCTGATTTTTAGAAAATTACCCACTAGTCTGTTAGTGGGTACAAATTAGGGTGCAAATGTGTGCAGATGTGTACAGATGTTTATGACTATTTAGTCTATTCTATGTATGTGAAATAAAATAACACATTCAAAATCTAAAACTACAAATCTTATCTTTTGTGTTCAACATTTGGTATTTGAGCTCCTTCACAAGGGGCTTGAACCAAAATTTGAGAGTGAGAGAAACAAAATCAAAGAGTGAGAGAAATAGAATCAGAGAGTGAGAGAAACAATAGTGAGTAAGTGACAATCAGGGTTGTCTACCAAGAAGAACAATGGTAGATTCTAGCAAGTATGTGCAATCTGCAATTCCTCAATTCAATGGACACTATGACCATTGGGCAAAACTTATGGAGAATTTTCTACGGTCTAAGGAGTATTGGCATTTGGTGGAGCATGGAATCCCACTTATAGAAGATAAAAGCAAAGCATCAGAAGCAGAACTCAACCTACTGGAAGAACAACAATTGAAGGATCTAAAGATTAAAAGTTATCTCTATCAAGCCATTGATCGAGAAATCCTGGATACCATCCTCAGTGATGACACATCTAAAAACATCTGGGATTCCATAAAGCAAAAGTTCCAAGGCTCTACCCAAGTGAAGCGAGTGCAATTACAGGCTTTACGCAGGAATTTTGAACTGTTGTAGATAAAGGATGGAGAGACAGTCAATTCTTATTTTACTCGCACTCTGAAGATTGATAAAAGTATGAAGGCATGTGGTGAGAGCATGCATGAGAACATAATTGCAGCAAAAATCCTGTGGTCAATGACTTTCAAATTCAATTATGTTGTGTGCTAAATTGAAGAGTCCAACAACTTGGACACCATGACCATTGATGAATTGCAGAGCAATCTTCTGATTCATGAGCAACGAATGATTCTTCAAGGAGAAGAAGAGTAAGTGCTTCAGATTACTCATGAAGACAAGGGAGGACGAGAAAGAGGAAGAGGTAGAGGCTTTTTCAGTGAAAGAGGGAGAGGATCATTCAATAAAGCTGAGATTGAATGCTTAAATGTCACAAACTTGGACATTTTCAGTATGAATGTCCTACATGGGAGAAGAAAATAAATTATGCTAAGGTGGAGGATATAGAAGAACAAGAGAAACAAGAAGATGAACTCTTATTAATGGCACATGTTGATGTCAAGCATCGAATGGAGACTGAATGGTTTCTTGACTCTAGGTGCAGTAACCACATGAGTGGTAACAAGGAGTGGTTCTCAAAACTAGATAAAAATTTTCGACATACGTGTGAAGCTCGGTAATGATGCTAAAATAGCTGTGATGGGAAAATGAAGTGTGCGATTGAATGTTAAGGGAGCTATGCATATAATTTCTCATGTGTATTATGTACATGAACTCAAAAACAACCTCTTGAGTATAGGAAAACTTCAAGAGAGAGGCTTGGCCATCTTGATTAACAATGGAAAATGTAAAGTTTCTCATCGTGAAAAGGGCCAGATTTTTGAGATAAACATAAAAAAAATTGGATGTTTGTGCTGACAGCAACCAATATGACAATGAATTCAGCATGTTTCCAGACTGGAATAGAGCACGATTCCCAACTGTGGCACAATCGGTTTGGTCATCTAAGCTACCATGGTTTGATGATGCTTTCATCTAAGCAACTGGTAAATGGGTTGCCTTCTATAACTATCCCAAAGGACCTCTGTGCAAATTGTTTGGCTGGGAAGCAACATCGTAACTCTATGCCAAAGAAAACTCTATGGAGAGCATCTATCAAACTACAACTCGTTCATGCAGACATATGTGGACCCATCAAACCAATTTCCAGCAGCAACAAGAGATATATCCTAAGTTTTATTGATGATTGTACACGCAAGACTTGGGTGTATTTTTTACACAAAAAATTAGAAGTCTTCTCCCTGTTTAAAAATTTCAAAACGTTGGTTGAAAAGGAAGTTGGAGAAAAACTGGTGTGCTTAAGGACAGACAGAGGAGGTGAATTTACTTCGAAAGAATTTAACATTTTTTGTCAGAATCAAGGTATCAGCAGGTAGCTAACAACATTTTACACCCCTAGCAAAATGGAGTTGCTGAACGGAAAAACTGAACAATCATGAATATGGTACGCTCTATGCTGATTGGAAGAAAAGTTCCTAAAATATATTGGGTCGAAGCTGCTAAATGCAGTGCTCATCTTCTCAATAGATGTCCTACAACAGTTGTGCATAAGCAAACACCTGAAGAAGCATGGAGTGGAGTAAAACCTTTTATAGACTATTTTCGAATGTTTGGATGCCTAACACATGTTTACATTCCTGATCAACAGCGGGTTAAACTGGATGATAAAAGTAGACAATGTGTTTTTCTGGGAGTAAGTGATGAGTCCAAAGCATATTGATTTTTTGATCCTATTAACAAAAGGGTTCTAATAAGCAAAGATGTGATATTTGAAGAACAAAAAAGATGAAACTGGGAGCAGAATACAGAATGTCACAGGAAGAAAATATTGTGGATGTTTCCACAAGCAGAGATGCGTCTCCTAATAATTATGAGACTCCAGTTGAAGGGAGGGTGAGAAGAAATAGGAGAGAACCTGTCTAGATGATTGACTATGATCGAGGAGAAGGCCTCTCATCAAATGATGCAGATTTGAATGTCATGCTAGTTACTGGAGATAACCAGTTTCATACGAGGAAGCTATTAAGAGAAAGAAGTGGAGAGATGCAATGAAGAAAGAGATCGAAGCTATAGAAAAAAATAAGACTTGGGAGTTGATTGACCTGCCAAAAGGAGTGAAGCCAATTGGAGTAAAATGGCTTTACAAAACCAAATTTAGAGAGAATGGAGAAATAGACAAGTTCAAAGCGAGGTTAGTGGTAAAAGTACAACAATATGGACTTGACTATACAGAAGTATTTGCTCTAGTAGCTAGACTTGATATTATCCACATAATACTTGCAATAGCTGCACAATATGGCTGGAAAGATTCTTAGCTAGACGTGAAGAGTGTCTTTCTGCATGGTGAACTTAAAGAGGAAGTTTATGTCCAGCAGCCCACTGGTTTTGTGAAAGAGGGTGAGGAAGACAAAGTATACAAATTGAAGAAGGCATTGTATGTCTTTAACAAGCACCTAGAGCATGGTACAGCAAGATAGAGACCTATTTTGTTGAAAATGGCTTTGATAGATGTCTTTGTGAACACACTTTGTTTACAAAATCAAAGGAGGAAGGTAAAATTTTAATTGTGAGTATTTATATAGATGATTTGATATATATTGGGAATGATTGGAGTATATGTGATGAGTTTAAAAGGTCCATGATGTCAGAATTTGATATGACTGGTTTAGGAATAATAAGATATTTTCTTGGAGTTGAAATTATGCAAAATTCAAAGGGGATTTTTGTATGTCCAAGGAAATATGCTCATGAGGTGTTGTCACGATTTGGTATGGTAAATGTAATCAGTAAAAAATCTTATTGTTCCAGGAACAAAACTGTCAAAGGATGATGTAGGAACCAAAATTGATGCAACCATGTTCAAGCAAGTAGTGGGCAGTCTTATGTATTTGACAGCAACCCGACCAGACTTAATATATGGAGTATGCTTAATTAGCAGATTCATGTCTAATCCCACAGAATTTCATTGGTTTGCAGCTAAAAGAATATTGAGATACTTGAAAGGAACAACTGAATTAGGCATTTACTATAAGAAAGGGGGAGATGCAAATATTGTAGCATACACAGACAGTGACTTTGCAGGAGATTTGAATGATAGAAGAAGCAATTCAAGATATGTGTTTTTGCTACTGGAGCAGTTTCATGGTCCTTAAAGAAACAACCAGTAGTTTCATTGTCCACCACTGAAGCTGAATATATAGTTGTTGCATCATGCGCATGTCAATGTATTTGGATTCAAAGGGTGCTTGAGAAATTGGATTTTAAGAAACAGAAAGATACTCCAATTTTATGTGATAACAGTTGTACAATACAATTATCTAAGAATCCAGTGTTTCATGGAAAGAGCAAACACATTGACATCAAATTTCATTTTCTAAGAGACCTAGTAAAAGATGGTATTATCAAGTTATGTTACTGCAGTTCACGGATTCAAGTTGTTGATATCATGACCAAACCACTCAAATTGGAGCAGTTCTTAAAATTTCGTAGCATGTTGTGTATAACTGAGGCATAAAAATTACACTAAATGCTTCTACATCTAGTTTAAGGGAGTGTTGGCAAGTTAGATTTTTAGTTTATGTAACGTTACTTTTTTGTTTAAATAAATGGTCAAGTGTTGACCAAATTTGTAGGGATACAGTGTTACGACTTAGCCTGATTTTAAGGAAACTACCCACTAGTCTGTTAGTGGGTACAAATTAGGATGCAAATGTGTACAGATATCTATGACTATTTAGTCTATTCTACGTACGTAAAATAAAATAACATTCAAAATCTAAAACTGCAAATCTTATCTTTTGTGTGTTCAACAGCTGCATAGTGAGTTAGAGCCGCTGAATTGGGAGATCGTAGTGGTTGATAAGCCCAATGTTGATACCTTATCTTTACCTAGAGGAAAGATAATCCTTTACAGTGGTGTATTTGAACACTTTAAAACTGATACAGAAATAGCCATTTTCATAGCACATGAGGTATTATTTTTCTTCTTCTAATTCTGTAGTTTAATATTTGTTTGTGTAGTTTAATAATACCAAGGAATGATATGTTTATTTTCTGTTACTTAGATTGCACAAGTAGTCGGAAGACACAGCAATAAGAGGTTTACACAAATAATATGTTATTCTCTTTTAACACTGTTGCAGTATTCTATTGGCACGTTTAACATTCCTTGTGGCTTTCTCAATTACACGGTTTTTGATGTTCTTACCTACAGAGAGACGGTATGTCTTGTTTGTTGTATTTTGATTTCTTAATTATGAAAGCTAATATAATATTTGATTATAAATTTTCTAAAACAATTCTACTTATTTACAGGTTAGAAACAGAAGCCGGTCGTATTGGAATCCTGTTAATGGCATTAGCGGGATATGATCCCCGTGGCACCTGCAGTGTATCGGAAATTACAGAAGATTAAATTAGCGGGGAGTTTAATTCTTCAATATTATCTCTCTTCTCATCTTTCCGGATCAAAACGAGCAGAGTTAATAGAGCAACCTGAAATATGGCTAAAGCATCTGATGTATACAAAGAGACAAGCCGGAAGGATCAAAACGAGGAGAGTTAATAGTGCAACCTGAAATAATAGCCAAAGGATCTCATGATGTATATAGAGAGGTAAGCCGCAATTAACATTGTTTAGAGGTTGTTTTGATGTAGTTTATTTACCAATATAAAAGACGATTTGGTTCTTAAGTTTCTGTATCAATAGTATTTTAATAAAAGACGGTTTGGTTCTTAAGTTTCTTTATCGATATCAATAGTATTTTGATAAACATTTTGCTTTAGAAAAAAATGCTCTTGAAACATTTTTAAAAATCCTGCTACAGTATATGAATTGTGATATGCACTTACATGATTTTTAAAATATCAAAAGTGTCATTAGCGTCATCAACTGTCTCTCTGAATACTATGCTAGTAATAGTAAGTGATTTAGCTTCTTGGCTTTTGTGTGTGGTGTATTGGTAGTGTTACAGAAGTGTTTTAGACACACAAAATTCACCTATAAAAACTAACAATTCTCAAGGAACAGAAAATAATTACAAAAGTTTATTTATGAAATTTTTATAAAAATTGTAGGAACAGTTGGCTCCATAAGGGAGGTTGAATGGAGCCTAAACTCAATTCGCTATAAATATAAACCACCAACCAAGGCAAAAATATATAAGCACAGATAGAGCAGTTTTATATTGGTTCACCCTAACCTCTTGGGCTACGTCTAGTTCTCCCTTAAACAAACTGTTTAAAAGGTTTCACTATTTAGCAAATAGTTACAACGAGTACACAAACCTCTCCAGATTATCACGAGTACACAAACCTCTCCAAGTTATATCAGTCCCAATCTCCCCCTGAGATCAATACCACTCAAGAATTAAAGAAACACTCTCAAAGGAGAGAGCAATGAAAGCTCACAAGGGTTTACTTGACAATGGTGAAGAATTACACAATGGTTTCACACAACCCAAAACTCTATATGCTCTCTATAGCAAATTGACAATAAACACTCAGTATATTTTCTTCAATGTATTATATGATATATTTCTCTTCTTGCTTCTTGTTGTATTTCTTCAACTTGAACTTGCTCCTCTATATGTAGCTTTCTAAAAACTAGCTGTTGGGATACTTGAACAGAGCAATCTTGACTTTTTGATGTATGGAGCTCAAACTGGAAATATTTCTCTAATTTTCATACTGCATTAAACTTGATTAAGTCTGTATCGAAAATAATTTATTATAACATAGAGAAATTATATCTGGGATACTCATCAATAATTTGAATAATTTCTATTATGAACAAATTTGAACGTTAATGCACATTATGATATAAAATCAATTAATCACATCTAAATAATCCATAATAATTTGAATAATTTCCATTATGAACAGATTTGAACATTAAAGCACAATATGATATAAAATCAATTAATCACATTTAAATACTTCATAATAATTTGAATATTTTCCATTATGAACAAATTTGAACGTTAGAGCATAATATGATATAAAATCAATTTAAATCAAATCAATAACACATAAAAATAAATAGTAAGAAAACTTATCTCTTTATGGACCATGTGTCTCCTGCTTTAATAATAATAATAATGTTAACTGCGCAATGTATATAAGTCGTCAAATATAAATGTATACTTCAGTTTTGTTATCATCAAAACTTTATCAAATGATTTAATCTTCTAAAGGGACTTTGGACCGTCTAATATTCAACAATAAATTATCAAATTACTTAGGGTAACATTTATCAAATACTATACCATTTATAAAGGCATCTAGCATGCTATCTGTGATTGAATCTGATCTCTTCAAGGAGGGGGTTGAGGCAGAAAAAGAAGCCATTTGAGAAGAATGACAAGTATTAAGAAAGGGTAGTTTTGTGCATGGTGTTTTGGAGGGTGTGGAGAGAGTATTTATATTGAAGAATGAGAAAGAAAGAGTAAAAGCAAGGAAAGAATATGAGAAATATTGAGCATGAGGGACAAAGCAAAATATAGAATGCTCCTTTGAGTCATATTTAAAAGTAGAGGCAAAGAATGTTTAAGAAGCATGAAGTTGTTGTCTGAGGTTAACACCCTTGTTCTTTTCTTTATTCCATGTCAAGTGCACATGTTGTTCTTCATCACTTTTCTCACTAATATTGCTTCCTAATCCTGCAAACTAGATTTAAAGCCATGAACTTAATAGTGATAGATAATAAATCACGAGAACTTTGGATTATGTTAAAAATTCTTTTTTGAAGATTATGTATTCTTGTTTGAAAAGGGTTATGTTAAATATTCTTTTTCAACATTTAGAGCATCTATTAGGAGTAGGTTATGACATGTTTACATTTTCCTATAATTATTTTATTGAGTTTTTTAATGAGTAATGTGATTTGTATTTTGATCAAATATATTAATTTAATATTTTATTATTAAAGAAGTTTGTGAAATGGTTGTTAAAGAAAAAGGTGTTGTTTATCTATTTCTTTTAAGTTAATCTCAAAATGCACATAGCCATTGAACAATGAAATTAATTCGTAGCTATGCATATTTTTTATGGTCTATATGAAATACTTGGGTCCTAAACGATTCTCCCTCTCATCCTACTTACTTCTATTAAGAACAACTCATACATGACAATGATGACATATAACAGGAATTATGCACAGGTGAATTTTCAACTAACAAACTAGAATCATAATTTTTTGTGCCATCAGGAATAAAATCATTGAGGAAAAAGTAACTTAAGAAAGGACCAATTTTCTTTCCTTTAAGCCAAAAACATTTTACCCCCTTTTTTTCTTTCTAGGTTATTCCTTTCCTTCTCTGTACAATCAATTTCTTTTAAAATCCCTTCCATTAGTATAACAGTGAACACAATTGTTGTATTAAAGCATGTTTCATGCAAATGTTGTAAGGGTTAAGAAAGATTGGACAAGGATATGATAACTATGAAAAAAAAAGAACAAAGAATATGATAACATAGAAGAAGGTTTTTTTTATTGAATGTACTCTTTTTGTTTACAATTGCTCACTTAATATAAAATTCTAGGGAACTAAATATAAAAATTATTCTAAATAAATACATTTGATATTCTTTGATATTCTACTAATATTCTCTGATATTCCCTTGATTATTTCTGATATTCTTACTGATATTCCCTTGATTATCTCTAATATTCTATGATTTGTTTCTCTGATAATTCTAACATTCCCCCTCAAGGTGAGCAGTGGGATCACCAATGGTTAGCTTGCTAAGGACATGGGTAAATCTGTAACAGCTTTGGTGAGAATGTCTGCTAACTGGTCTTCTGACCTTACAAATGGAAGCTCGATATTGTTATCCTCAATCTTCTCCTTGATGAAGTGTTTGTCCACTTCAACATGCTTAGTTCTATCATGTTGTATAGGATTCTCTGAGATACTGATTGTTGTCTTGTTATCACTTTAACTGACTAGTAGTTGTGGTGGAAAACCAATCTCGGTTATCAACTTTTTGATCCATAAGACTTCAGTTATACCTTTGGCAATTCCACGGAATTCAGCCTCGGCACTTGAAAGAGCAACCACTTTTTGGTTCTTACTCCTCCATGTTACCAAGTTACCTCCCACAAGAGTAAAATGGCCATATGTAGATCTTCTGTCATTTGGATTACCAGCCCAATCAGCATCAGTATAAGCTTTAATGTTTAAGTGTCCATGCTTTTGGAACATGAACTCACTTCCTGGTGTCCCCTTCAAGTATCGGAGAGTCCTCATGGCAGCTTCCATGTGATCCTCTTGAGGTTGATGCATAAATTGGCTTATTACAACTACTGCATATGTTATATCTGGTCGAGTGTGTGACAGATAAATCAATTTCCCAACTAATTGTTGGTACCTCTCTTTATCTGCCATATTAGCTCCTTCCTCAAACTTTAAACCATGGTTAACCTGCATAGGAGTATCTGCTGGTTTACAATCAACCATTCCTATTACTGCAAGCAAATCCATGATGTATTTTCTTTGGGAAATAAAGATCCCTTTGTTAGAGCGAAGAACCTCTATTCCCAATAAGTACTTTAGTCCACCTAAGTCCTTCATTTCAAATTCTCTGAACAAGTTATTCTTCAGTTGTGCTATTTCTTCTATATCACTTCCGGTTATGATCATGTCATCCACATATATTATTAGGCATGTGATCAAATCTCCTTTTCTTTTCAAGAATAAAGTATGGTCAAAGTTGTTTTGTTTGTACCCGTACCTTTTCATGGCCACTGTAAACCTTTCGAACCAGGCACGTGGAGACTGCTTAAGCCTATAGAGCGCCTTTTTTAATTTACAGACTTCATTTCTTTGGAAGTCTTCAGAGAACCCTGGAGGAGCTTCCATGTACACCTCTTCTTTCAAATCCCCATGCAGAAAAGCATTCTTGACATCAAACTGATGAAGTGGCCAATTTTTGTTTACTGCTATTGAAAATAGTACTCTGATGGTGTCAATTTTTGCAACTGGTGAGAAAGTCTCTGAGTAGTTAATGCCATAAGTCTGTGTATAGCCTTTTGCCACCAATCTTGCCTTATATCGCTTAATGGTGTCATCTGCTTTATGTTTAATGGTGAAAACCCATCAACGCCCTACTGGTTTCTTCCCTATTGGTAAGATGCACTTCTCCCAAGTTTCATTCTTTTCTAGAGCTTCCATCTCTGTTTTCATAGCATCTCTCCATTCGCCCTTCTTACTAGCTTCGTGAACTGTTTTAGAAATATCTTCAACTAGAAGAGAGGTAAGAAAAACTCTTGCAATGTCTGTCACTCTTTCTCAAGTTATCTTTATAGGATACCTAGAATTTCGGGGAACATGTTCTGGAGAATATCGATCAGGTGGTACCCCTCTACTTCTTCTTGGCGGAAGTGTGAAAGGCTCTGGCTCTGGTTCTGGTGCTAACCTGTCATTGTTAGTGACTTCATTCATAACAGGTGACAGCTCAGTAGAGTGAAGATCACTTACCTCTTGTTGGACATTCTCAGAAGGATCCTCATTTGTTGTGTTGGTCCCTCCTACGTTGACAGAGACATGCTCGTTGGCTCCATCTACTTGCTCTTTTGGAACAGTTTCTTGGCAACTAAGGTTACTTAACCAACTTGGTGGTTCACTACTTTTCTCTCCCTGAACATCAAGTTGGCTACTGAAGAAATATTCTGATTCTAAAAAATCACAATCCATAGTCACATGTATACGATGAGTGATTGGGTTGTAACATCGATACCCCTTTTGATGTGTAGCATATCCAACGAAGACACATTTCTCAGCACATGGATCAAATTTAGTTCTGTTTGCTTTGGGAATATGAACGAACACAGAGCACCCAAAAACTTGTGGCGATAACATTTGGACAGGAGGGAGATTAGTCTGAGTAGCTAGGATCTGTTAGGGTGTTTTGTGGTTAAGGGTCTTGGAGGGTAGCTTGTTCAGAAGATAGGCCGAGGTAGCGACAGCTTCGGGCCAAAAACATGTCGGAACCTGTGTATCAAAAATCATAGCTCGAGTCACCTCTAGTAACTTACGATTTTTTTCGTTCTGCTACACCATTCTGTTGGGGTGTGTTTGGACAGGAAGTTTGATGGATTAAGTCATTTTCTCTGAAAAATTCCTGCATTGATTCGTTAACAAATTCTCCACCATTATCTGATCTAAGTACTTGGATTTTCTAGTCAAACTAAGTGTGAATCATTTGATAGAATGCATAGAACTTATCAAGTACTTCAGATTTGTGTTTTAGAAAATATACACATATCATGCGAGAGAAATCGTCCACAAATAATACAAAATACTAAAACTGATTATTGTGGAAATTAGGAGCTGGGCCCCACACATCAGAGTGTACTAATGAAAAAGCAGAATTGACTCTATTGTTATTAAGAGAAAAAGTAACTCTATGATTCTTTGCCCATATACAAGTTTCACATTTGATGGGCTCAGTGCTACTAGTAAATAAACTAGGAAATAAAATCTTAAGGTACCTAAATGAAGGATGTCCCAAACGTCTATGCCATAACCAGAGTTGCCTTGTAACTGTTTCATGAGCAAGCATGGCATGTCCCTTTTGAACAACCTCATCAACGTAGTAAAGACCTTCACATTCAGTACCACGCCCAATGATCTCCTTCGTAAGAATGTCCTGTAAAATGCAAAAATTAGAAAACATGGGAACCACACAATTCAGCTCCTTTGTAATTTGGCTTACGAAAGTAATTTTGATGATAGTGCAGGAACATAGAGACAATTTTTTAATTTTAAATTTTTTTGAAAAAATAATTGAGCCTCCTCCTTGGACCGTAACTAATTCTCCATTAGCTGTTTCAATATGGATTTTAACAAGTGTAGAGAGACTGTCAAAATCGTGAGGGTCATGGGTCATGGGTCATGGGTCATGGGTCATGGTGTCAGTTGCTCCACAATCAACAATCCATGATCAGATTTTCTTGAGTTGGTATCCTTTTCTCTTTTCTCCCCTCCATGAGTGATTGCGGAGGTGGCAGCCTTGCGATTTTTTGGTTTGGAATCTTCCCACCATTCGAGATAACCCACGATTTTGAAGCAAGTCTCCTTGGTGTGTTTCTTCATTCCGCAATGAGTACAGTGGAGGTGGCTTTTGTCTTCCTTTTGTCGTTGTGATGGATGTCGTCCGACAGTTTTTGAGCGACTCCATCCTTGTCCCTTGTGAAGATTGGCTTGTGTTTGCTGAATCCCTAGGCCATTACGAAACATATTTGCAATTTGCAAAATTTGCTCATCAGTAATGGTTGAAGAGTTATTCTGGTTTTGATTCATGTTGTTGTCAATTTCATCATTTGAAAATGACATTTTTGGTTTTTTTTCGGCTGTGAGGGATAATGGTACAATGATGTTAGTTTCTGAGTTTCCAGGATCTAACACCGCTCTAATACCATCTTGCGATGGTATCGAGGGTTAAGAAAGGTTGGACAATGATATGATAACTATAAACAAGAAAGAACAAAGAATACGATAACATGGAAGAAGGTTTTTTTATTGAATGTACTATTTTTGTTTACAATTGCTCACTTAATATAAAATTCTAGAGAACAAAACATAGAAATTATTCTAAATAAATATATTTGATATTCTACTAATATTCTCTGATACTCCCTTGATTATCTCTGATATTCTTACTAATATTCTCTGATATTCCCTTGATTATCTCTGATATTCTACGATTTGTTTCTCGGATAATAATATTCTAACATTATGCATAGGTGAATTTTCAACTAACAAAACCATAGAATCATAAATTTAAATTTTTGGTGCCATCAGGAATAAAATCACTGAGGAAAAAGTAACTTAAGAAAGGACCAATTTTTTTTCCTTTAAGCCAAAAACATTTTACCCCCTTTTTTTTTTCTTTCTAGGTTATTCCTTTCCTTATCTGTACAATCAATTTCTTTCAAAATCTCTTCCATTAGTATAGCAGTGAACACAATTGTTGTATTAAAGCATGTTTCATGCAAATGTTGTAATGATTAAGAGCAATTCCCCATTATCATTTCTTCTTTTTTTCACATTCGAAACATTTCTATATTTAATGAAGATAATGTCTTACAATGTTCGCCGCTCGAATTCTGGAAGTTTTGGTAACACATTGTTGTTAAACCAATTTCGTTAAACTTAGTGAAAATAATATCTTAAAATCGACATGATCACACGACCTGTTGCCGATAAAGACATGGCCTAAGGAGCGATGATTCTTTACTTTTTAGTTATGCTGTAATTTCTAAATACTATTAATCTAACTAGACTTAACAAAGATGCCTTAGGTTTGATATGGCCATCACCTAACAAGTGTTTCTACGCGACCTTGTCACATCACCAAAGAGACACTAAGAAAAAATTAGTTTGATACCATTATTCATATTATACTTCCATTTAACACTGTATTTTATTAATAAAATATTATATAAATAAATTAATAATATATATTAGTATTAAATAGTGTCAAAAGATGAATAATGTTATCAAAATATAACCACGTCAGACACTATTAGCTATTCTCAAGTTCAAGAAAATACACTATTAAAAGAAATTTCAAACTTTGGATTGATAACTAGGGTCTTGCACGTGTAATAATATTAGTGATGATGAATGATATATTATAAAATTTACTTTATAAATAAGATAAACATTTTCATGTAAACTAAAAGCTATTTACATGTAAAATACATGTAAAAGTGTAAAATTTGTTTTCATAAAATAAAACTAAAATTAAAATAAAATTATTATTTTTATATTATTGTTATTATTTTAAAATTTCATTACTATTATTTTAATATAATATATTTATAAATGATTAAATTATTTTTATTATTATAAATAATTAAATATTGAATTTTAATTATACTGGCATGCATAGTAAACGTGATACATATGAAAATAAAGTAATAAAGTACCTCGTGAACAAGAGAAAAAGGAGATTAAGGAGTCAAGATAAACAGCATAACTATACAAGAAAAAAAAAAGCAAATAAAAAAGCAATTTTGAAAAAATAAACACAAGAGAAAAATATCAAAACATTGGAAGATCAAATAAAGCAAATTATAGACAATTGAAAAGAAAAGATGTAGATTTCAGAGAAGTGGAGTCATTCTTGATATAGTTGTTTAAGAAAAAGTTTATGAAATAGTTGTTTAAGAAAAAGGTGTTGTCCATCAATTTTTTTTTAGGAATAAATTTTTCATATTCACGAAACCATTATTCTAGTTAAAAATTATTTAACTGGACTACAAAAGTTTAAAAGTGACATAATAATTTACTAAAAGAATTAATTATTTACCATATTAAATACCGAGTAAATTAGAACACTGAGATCATTCACTTTGGATACTAGTAAGTTATTTACTGACATGAAATCAGAAGATAAATAATTATTAAAATTAATGAAAACTATTAAGTCGTCTCCATCAACTTTTACTATAGTCGAAATGTTATAAACCTGAACACTAATTCATGTTTTATTTGCTGATTAATTTTTTTAAGAAAAAAATATATTACCTATTTAAAACCAAGAATCTTAAATTTTATGTTATTTCAATTTATTCTAATATAATCTTGTAAAATTCAAGTCTTAAACTTATAATCATAAATATCCTATAATGAAAATGCCTTTAATTATTCTATATATTAAAATTAGAGATAGATAGAACGTGAAGATGATGAATGATACTAATAAATATGAGAAGCGAAAACAATATTAAATTTTTTTTTAATTTACTCCACTAACTTTTTTATCTAATAATTTAATTTTTCTTTTGATATCCATTTTTTTTCTTTTATTAAGTTTTATTTGTTATGATAGTCAAGTCTATTGTGCTAAAATCTTGCACTCCTAACCATGAATTTTTATTTATAAATTTTGCTAAACTAATATTTATTGTACTTAACATCATAAACCAACTCCAACTAACAAAAACAAAAAGTGACAATAATAATAAGACATCAAAACTAACAAAAACAAAATCTCTAACACATTTTTTTTTATGTCCAGTACATCGAGTACGAGAATTCAGAAATAGTAGGACCATAATAGGTCCAATAAACTCAAGGTAGACTTTTAATAATTTCTAATTTAAGTTTAGCTAAACTTAATAAGGGAAAATTTGTCCTTATAACCTATTGGGATCTATATATTTATTTATTTTCTATCTTTCATACTCAATTTTTTTTATGTACCTAAATCAAGAAAATAAATATATTAAATATAATTATTAAAATATCTGAAACATAAGTAAACAAAAATAAAACTAACATTATCCATAATTATATTATAAACATGTTTAACATATAATTTTTTCAATGATTTCTATTGTATTTAATAAGAAAATATAGAATAAAATAACAGAGACATTCACTTCAAAAACTTTATAACCTCGTTAAACTAACAATAATTTTAGTTTTTCTCAATCATAATGATAGTGTAGTAGCTTGTTAGGAGTACAACCCAGGTTAATAAAGAACAAAATTTTAATTTACTATTTAAAATAATACAAACGATTTAATATGTTTGCTTTTGCATAATTGTCATGCCATGTAACAAATGAATTTCATGTCTCCCATTAACTTAACATTGTGTTTGGATGAATAATTTGATGTGTTAACGGTGATTATTTTTTATATTTAACTTTTTTTATTTAATTTTTTTTATTTCTGAATGTGTGTGCTTTTTTTATTTAATTTTTGTTTATTTCTGAATGTATGTTTTCTTTATTTTTTATTTTCTATAACTGTTTTCATTTTTTCTTCTACTGAAAGCAAACAAGATATTCAAAAATAGAAAATAAAATTATTTGAATTTAAGAGAAAGATAATATAAAAAGATAAAAAAATAATGAAAAATTGTAAGTAACTGTAATTGATTTGAAATAATAACATATAATTTATAATAATATATTTTAAGATTAACAACGTATAATATTTTAATAACAAGGATATTATTAGTATTTTAAAAATTTATTAAGTGCAAGAAGCGTTTTGTATTGTATTGTGCAGGAAGTAATTGCCTAACTTAATATTGTATTTGTAAGAATGATTTGATGTGTTAACTTTGATTCAATTTTTACATTTCATTTTTTTATTTCTAAATGTGTGTGCTTTCTTTATTTTATTTTTCTTATATTTTATAACTGTTCTCATTTTTCTTCCGCTGAAAGCAAACAAGATATTCAAAAATAAAAAATAAAATTATTTGAATTTTAGGAAAAGATACTATACAAAGGTAAGAAAATAATGAAAAACTTTAAGTAATTTTAATTAAGTTGAAATAATAACATATAATTTATAATCATATATTTTAAGTGATTAGCAACGTATAGTGTTTTAATAATAAGGATATTATTAATATTTTGAGAATTTGTTAAAGAGTATAAAAGGTTTTGTATCTGCAGGAAGCAATTGCCTAACTTAACATTGTATTTGTATAAATAATTTGATAATTCTTTTTATTTTTAAATGTGTGTGCTTTCTTTATTTTTTTTTATTTTCTATAACTGTTTTCATTTTTTTCAGCTGAAAGTAAACAAGATATTCAAAAATAGAAAATAAAATTATTTGAATTTAAGGAAAAAATAGTATAAAAAGGTAAGAAAATAATGAAAAATTTTAAGTAATTGTAATTGAGTTAAAATAATAACATATAATTTATAATCATATATTTTAAGTGATTTGTAACGTATAGTATTTTAATATTTTCATTCTCCAATATCAAAACTTATATAACAATCAATTATATCCTTTACAAGAATGGTAATTTGATGGGTCTGGCTCCATGTAATTAATTATAGACCAGGCATAATTTACAAAAGTATATATAATTGATGATATCATAAGTATTGGTTATCTATTATTTGTATTTCTGTTAGAATTATAACTGTAGTATCTGTTGTAGGAGAGTTTGTTACAATTAATAGTATGTTCTGAGTCGCAATAAAATAATATAAAAGAAAACAAATTGAAAAATGTTGTGTCGCTGCCTTTTATTAATAACTTTTTTTTTTTTGCAATTTATGATAATTTAATATATAAAAAATATTTTCATGTGCCGCTGACACTTTTAATTTGTTAATTGGAAAAAAACAAAATGCACATCTATCTCCAATTGAGAGGGAATACTAAATCTTATAATTTACAATAAATTATTAGATAAATGTGATTATTTGATATGAGATTATCGATGTTAGTGATGGCTGCAAGGACTTCACATTGTGCCTTCTAAATATTGTTTGATTAAGGATTTTTAGAATGTTATCGATTTGGAATAGGAAGACATTTACGCTTTTAATTACCAGACACAAGTGTTCTATTTTATGTTCATGTAACCTATGCAACAGTCGCATAACCTACTTTAACTTTAGCTATTCCCTGCTCAAAGTTTGCATAGCCTGTTGCACACTCAATCGATGAATCATCCTTAGACCAGTCAATAGACATTAACACAGCTTTTAAATGCTCGGATTTGACAAATGCAACTTATTTGATGTGTAAAACACCCTTCTCAATTACAATTTTGGTATAAAAGAAAAACACAAAGAAACAATACTCAATAAGATAAAGGTTGTGGGGGAAGAGAGCAATCCAGTTCAAACTACTAAAAGAAAACTTTGACTCAGCATGAAGACTACCATAATTTTATGGTTTATCCTTGCTACTGTCCAATTTGCCCACCTGTTTTTTTAGAGATTCTATCTTTGATCCCAACATACACTCTTCTATCGTAAACTTAATCTGCAATTAAGTTTATTTCGGAGTTTTTCATCTCTCACGGGTATCTTTTGATTGGAGAGTGGATTTGCTAAAGAAAATTTGAGATTATTTGAGAGTAAAATTTGGTTATTTAGATTGAAAAAAGAGTAAAATTTGAATTGAAAGTTTATCGTGATAGGTATAATAAATATTTTATTTATTTATAATTTCTTTTATTTATTTAATATAATTGATAATATTTTTAAAAAATATAAATTATTAAATTAAATAATTATTTTTAAAATAAAATTTAATTTATTAAAATATATTAATTTAACTAAGATGGATTATTTTTAAAATATAAAATTAAATTTTTTATAATAATTTTAATATTAAATTTAATAATATTATTATTTTATAATAATAAAAAAATTATTATAATTTATTTTCATTTTATTTTTTAATTAAATTATATTTATATGTATATTATTATTATCTATTTTATTAATAATATT
>Ga0209700_102432_pt1 | contig 37716 bp, 23 predicted proteins | sample SiratroredBW_FD_187528 | JGI IMG/M metagenome (GOLD analysis project Ga0209700, IMG submission 187528) | Root nodule microbial communities of legume samples collected from California, USA - Siratro red BW (SPAdes) (version 2) | ecosystem: Host-associated > Plants > Roots > Nodule | place: USA...
TTTTGGAAATAAGAAAAAAAAAAAAAAAAAAAAAAACTTTCACCAACCCCAGCAATATAAATAAGTGGGAAGTTGGCTCTTGGTGATCATCACAAAGCAAAAGCAAAAAGTATTGAACTCACAAATACAGAAAGAAGAGAAGAGAGAGATGGCTTGCAGGCAATTGTGGGCTTCAAGGGCTGCTTCTTACCTCAGGATCTCTGTCTTTAACAGAGCCTTTTCCAGTGGTAACATCCCTTTCTCCTTAACCCTCTCTTTTCTCTCTCTGTGTTATGCTGTGATCTTTCTTTTTTTTTTTTTTATTCATCACTCAAAATTCAGTTTTTTTCATGTGTTTTGTTGTGGATCTTGATCTATGTCTTTCCTCTAATTATTTGAATCTAGGGTTTCTTATTTTCGAGATGGGAAATTAATATTTTTTCGTATGATGTCTGATGTATCACGTGCATTCATCGTTGTGCTAACTATAGTGTGTGGATTCAGATCTCTCGATTTGTTGGCACTGTTCAAATTGCTTTTTGCACCGTTTCCTTTATGTTATTATCTTTGCATGTGCTTTAATGGCATGGAGCTTTCTGATCGGCTGTGGGAAGGGAAAGTGCACCCATCCCGCCACCCCAAGAGAGTAGCGTAAAAAATACTTTCGCATTCTTAATGGCTGTATTATCTGTGACCTACAAAATATGTTGCATTCTGAACCTGGTGTGATCAAACAGGAGAATGACAAGGGTGGATCTGGTAATAGATTGTGTATAGTGATAAAAGGGGTAAGAGGGTTTTTTTTAACAGTAAGTTATAAAGGAAACAAGGATAAATTTCATTAAAATTTAAAATATTTCACGTTTGTATGCGTTTTCAGAGTTTTTTTTACTGAAAGTTCGAAGCATGGGTTGTAGCTATGTTGTTCGTTAGATTGAATATTAGATCAGAGAGAAAGGCTTTTCTAGTTTTCTGGTGCATATTGGAAATTTGCTACAAAATACTTTTGGTTCTTTTGGATTTTTAAAGCTAACCATTGCCTTTTTTCGGTAACGCTTTTTGGGATACGTTTATCAATTTCTTGTCGTTGAGTATTATATTAAATTTTACCTAACTTGATCCTTTATACACAATCCTAATTGGCTGGGTGAACAATTTCCATCAGGCAACTGTTTAGTTTTATATCTTGAATGTAAACATCTTACGGGCTTTGATGCTTTTCTGACTCTTGACATATCCACATCTTCAATTTTGTGTCAAATGTAATGTTTGCATTTGAACCTGTAGGATATGGAAATTTTTGGTTGTGTTTGAAGTTGTTGTAACTAACATTCATGTAGTTCATCTGCATAAAGGCTTCCATATATGAAAAGGAACATCTAACTTCCATTGTTGGCTTCTTCCATGTTATACTTCCAGTTGTTAAAGATCTGAAGTATGCTGATTCACATGAGTGGGTCAGAGTTAATGGAAATTCTGCAACCGTTGGCATAACTGATCATGCCCAAGATCATTTGGGTGATGTTGTGTATGTTGAGTTGCCTGAAGTGGGAGCTTCCGTGACACAAGGAGATAGTTTTGGTGCAGTTGAAAGTGTGAAGGCAACTAGTGATATTAACTCTCCTGTTTCAGGAAAAGTGACCGAAGTTAATGAAAAGCTTAATAGCTCGCCTGCTTTGGTAAGTTTTTCTGCCTAGTTCTTAAAGAGCTTTTTACATGAAAGACAAAATGTGTATGCTGAGTTTATTTGCACTAACTATTTTTTCCCCTTTTTGTACTTTGTTGTTTTTGTATGCTACATCTTGGATCACTACGCCTATGTATCATTGAAGTATTGCGATGAATACCTTTTTTTTTTTATAAACACAGTTTTAATATTGCCCTACATTTCTCCACACAGGTCAACTCAAGCCCTTATAAAGATGGATGGATAATTAAGGTTGAACTGTCTGACAGTGGTGAAGTGAACAATTTGATGGATTCAGAAGAGTATTCCAAATTCTGTGAAGAAGATTCACACTAAGATCTTTCAGCACTCTCCATGGTGTACATCATGTTTTAATTGGGAAAGCTAAGAAATGGCTTGTTCCCTTTTCTACATGTGTCATGTCTTGACTTCTCTATTTTTATTTTTCTTGAGCTTCACATTCAGTGGGATGATTTTCACTCTTTGCAATGGAAATATAAATTTGATAATATGTGATGATTAGTTTTCTTTATTAAGTAATACCAATTTTGTTAGCTGAATGTAATAATGAGAAATAAGATGGGACATCAGTTATCAAGAATTGAAGATGGAATTGAGATTTCAACTTCCATAGATGCAAACAACTTTGTATATAGAAAACTATTTGTATCGCTAGTTTAGAACTTATCCCATCTCACCTATTTCTTCCATGATTATGTAGGTGTCTCGTACATTTCAGAAAGCATTTAATGGAAAACCTATGCATATTTTAAAAGAATATAAGACTAAAACTGAACAAAAAATAGATTATTATGGCGCTAAACTGAGTTTCTTCACATCAGTCACTGGTCAATTTTTGGTGCCTTATTCCCTAATTATGCGCCATATTCACTCATTTCTGCGTACTCTAGTCATTTAATGTCCACATGCAACTGGAAAAGTAGAGTAAAACTTGCAAAAAAATTACTGGTATGAGCCATGGGTGATTGTATACCAGAACGAGTAATTTTCTTGAAGATAATATTACCCAGGATTTAAAACATTGGGCTCCTTCATTCTGCACCTCATGTTTTAAACATTCAGTTTTGTAAATTCCAAATGTACCCTTATGGAAATAAATTAGGTGTGGCGTTATGAATTGACTTAGTGTGTTTTTGGTTGAGCATTTCATTATTTGTGAATGGTGGTGCATGATTATTTCTATATCCTAAGTTTTTTATCCATTTTTTCTTTTAAATATTGTTCTTTTGTCGTGTTTAAATTTTTAATCATGTTTTATTGTTTCAATTACGTTCTATTCTTATTTATATGATAATCTATTTTCTATTTTAGTTTGTTTTCTAATGTCTTATTCTTAGGTTATCATTCTATATTAAAAAACTCTTAAGTCAAGTAATTCACTCAAATATAAGTTTTACAAGATATTTTAGATATTTTAGTTTTGTAACTATGAAACTTGACCAAGACTTTAAAAGATTAGTTTCTAGTAAGGTGAATATAAGAAAAGGAATTGGAAGTGTAAAAACAAAAGTAATAATTAATAATTAGATGAAGTTAGTCTCGATACAATCCTAATCAGAATGTTAAGATAATAATTATATTTAATGTATTATTAATAAGTGACGTGTGCAAGTGTTTACTATTAACATATGTCTTTAAAATAATGTGTTTGTTACTCTGTGTTGGATATTTAAGTGTAAAATATTATTTGATTCCCTTATAATATTATATAATCTTTTAAAATAATTCTATTTTATTTTGTCTCTTTGTTCTTTTTTAATTTTCTTAGCTTGTTTCTTGTAATTATTCTTCAAATTTCTTCTCCATATTCTTTCCTTGACATACTTCTTGTTTGTATTATTGATTTTTCTTATAAATCTTTTTCTTATTTTCCTTTAAGTTTATTAAGAAGTAATTTACTGTTGAATTAGATTTTGCATTTACTCTACATGCATCACAATACATGCATCCCAAGGACAAATTATGTCTAATAATGTGAAAATATGTTTTTTCAAAAAATCCTTATTAAATAATACATTAAAAGAGAAGAAGGAAATTTCACTTAAAAAATATTGTTTATAAAGAAATTTTCTTATCTCAAAATCAGGTATTATTATTTTTTATTTATGAGTGAAGTATAAACACGTGTATCATATATGTATATCTTGTTATTATACTTAATTAAACATCATTGGACTAAATATTAAATAAATTTTATCATACTTATGTTATATTAAAAGGCAACATAAAATAAAAATGAAAATATCACGAAAATACAAATATTTGACAATTTATCTATAGAATATTTTCTATGTTTATTTTATATTTGTTCTATCATTGACGTTATTTCATGTGAGAAAGAATTTAATTTGAAAAATAATATAATAATAGAAAGGATAAAGAATCACTGTTATTTAAATATAATGATTACATAAGAATGACTACATTATTTATCAATATGGATCATATTCTTCATTAGTGGTTGATTGTCTACAGAAGTTTTTCTATTAGATGAAATCCCATAATAATAATAGAACTCAACTTCCAAATATAATAAAAACATGATTATTGTATTAAAAGTTAAATTGATAATATATATATATATATATATATATATATATATATATAAATTTTTTTATTCAAATTTACATACATAATACATAATGCAGATTCTAATTCATTGTTTCTTGATAATAGGATATAAAAAGAATATAATATAAAATGAGAGTTGTTAATCTAATAAATTTGAACAAAACAAAATATCTTATTTTTTAGGATCTTAATACTATTCAATTAATTATTACATATTAGATTATATATTTTAAATATGTCATCTAGATATGAGAGTTTTTTTAATGACGTATTCTAAAAATATTAAGAAAAATCCTTCGAATATAAATTATTTTGTTTACTCGAGAAATGCATTAATAGAAATTACGTATGTATAAAATATAGGAAACTCAAATAATGAACACTGATTTTTACATGTTATTGTTGGAAAATTAAGAAACTATAAATTAATGCTTTGTTTTATTCAAATATATTTTAAAATTTATAATAGTATATTTTATTTTGTTTTTAAAGTTATATTACAGTACAATTTTAATACAAGAAACAATAAAATTTAGTGTTTGTCTTATATTTATTTTGATTTATTACAGCATAATACCGGTAACATAATAAGAAATATGGATAGACAGAGTTATTTAATATATATATTTTTTTGGGGTTGAAATATTTATATGCAGCTAATCTCTGCTTCCCAATTCATTCAAACTAACTGAAACACCATACGCAGAATCAAGGGTTTCGTTTCTTCCATCGCATCGATTCATTCTTTCTGCTTTCACTCACAAGCGCCAAAATCTCAATGAATTGATCTTCTCTCGTTTCAAATTTCCGAATCCTCACAGTAGCTGCTTCTCTCTCTCTCTCTCTCTTTACGATTTTCAGTAGCGCACCTTAGTCCCTAATTTTATGCATGCCTTCTTTAGAACACGTTCGCACATTTAATCTTTCGATTTTATTTCATTTTTTTTCCTCGCTTCAATACTTAGGAAAACCAAGAGCTGAAGCGATTTGCTCCTTCGGCTTTTTTTATTTTTTTAAATTGAAGCCATGATGAAGTTTTTGCTTGTTCTTTTGATTTTGCTATTGAAAAGTTTAGCTGTTCCACTTATTTATATGTATTTCTTTTTTCTTGGTGTTAAAATAACGAACGGTGAAACTTGATACCCTTGATGTCAGTAGGACTAGCCTTGGTTGAAGAGGTTGGCATTAATTTATTCACTGTTTAATAGGCACATTCACTGCTAATTAGGTCATTAATTTTTTTCTGTTTCTGAAATTTTGCGGTAGTCTTTCTTTACCTTGTTTTGATTGTTCGATTCACTGAGATGTTTGTTGCATTCTAATCTGACCAACTGTGTTGGTGAAATTACAGGGATGGATTCTAACTCACCGTTGCTGCCTCATGGCGATTCTGATACGAAAACTGCATTTCGCAAGCCTTCTGGTGATGCAGCTAGTAGGAATTATCGGCGTCGGTCACCTGTTGATGGATCATCCTCACCTGATGGTTGGGATCTTTTAAGCTCTTGGTCTTATTTCTTTTAGAAGTTTCAATGGTATTGTGATGAGTTTTCAACCAATATTGGTAATTTGGTATTTGAAACTTTTTAAATTTGTGGTGTTCATGCATGGTTCTTCTTGTGATGGAAATTAGATAGGTGGTACGTTTAATATCTTTGTCACTTACCAAATGATCTAATTTATGGGCGTACTGGACTTAAGGTTGGACTTAGGGTTGATTCATGGTGTTTTCTGACGTTACAGCAGTTCCCTATGTATGAAAACTAATACAATGTTTTATGCTTGTGATGTGATTAGCATAAGGTGGGGATGTGATTGCAGTTTATAAAAATTTAAAACACTTGCACTATCATACTTAATAGCTTACACAACCTACTCCTTTGTTCCTGTCTATGTGGTCAGTGTTTTGGAGAAGATTTTAGTTGGTATGCTATGAATATTAATTCAACTATGGGTGGAATGGTTTTTTCTCTTATTAAGGTAGGGATATATAGTTAACAACCCATTGTTATAAGTTTTTCTATTACTGTCTCTTTGTTTTGTGTTTTTCAATGTCTAGTATGAAAGCTTTTAAAGGGGAACTTGATCATTTGAGAATAATGATGGAATTAATGACTAAATCCTCTGGATTGTATTCCTTACCAATGAAACGTAATAGTACATTCAATACTATTGACCCTACTCCTAGGGTGTTTTTGGATTCTTAATTTAGGAGCAACTGATCACATGACTCCTTTTCCTAAGCTCTTTGATTCCTATGTAAAATTGACTAGAGAACAATTCATTACAATTGCAAATGGTGATAATGTACCCATATGCAGATCTAGGAATATAACTTTAGAATCATCTATTGTATTAAAGGATGTTTTATATGTCCCACAATTGATCAATAGCCTTATCTCTATACAAAAGCTTAGAAAAGATTTTAATTGTTCAATAACTCTTATGTTCTTATAGTGTATTTCTAGACTTCGCCACAAGGAAGATGCCATTAATTAATGAGAGAGTAGAGTGGGTTGTATCTATTGGAATCCAAGGGCCAAAACAAAACAAAGGTCATAAGCTAACAAGCAACATAAAAAACATGGGCAAATTCCTAAATATGGCTTCATCATAAAAGATTTGGGCATCCCTCCTTCAACCTTATAAAGTCTTTGTTCCTTCATTTATTCACTACAGTTGAGTCTTTCAAATGTGATATTTGTCAATTGGCAAAGCATCATCGTGCATCTTATTCCAATTTTCGTCAAACAATGATTTCTCATTGACTTGATTCACTATGATGTTAGAATTTATTTCCAGAGAAAAATGATTTGTTACTTTTATTGATGATTGTACTCATGTCATGTGGACATACATTATGAAAAGTAAATATGAGGTCTTTCTCTGTTTTGTCCAAAATTAATTTGGAAAAAATTAAAAGAAAATTAGGTCCGACAATGGTACTGAACATGTAAATCAATAATTCTCCAAATTTTTGTCTCATAATGGTGTTGTTCATGAACTAACACGTATTAATACTCTAAAATGGAATGGAGTTGCAGAAAGGAAAGATTATCACCTTTTTGATGTAGCTAGAGTCCTCCTTTTCCTGATGTTTGTTCCAAGAACCTATTGTGGAGAAACTATGTTAACTGCATATTATTAAGAAATTAGTTGTTTGACCTGAGCTGTTCTTTATGTGTATTAGGATATGTTTTACTGTGTATTAGGATATGTTCTTAATCAATTGTTTTAGTGTGTATTAAGACATGTCCAAGATGCATGTATTAATAAAATCACGTCAATTACCTTCAGTTGTGCACATAAAACACTGTAAGACAAGAAAGCAAACATTCTGTCACTTGTTCTTGCCTCATGCATTGAGAACCATTCATTACACATTACGGCATTGGTTATTGTTTTTTTAAGCTGTTCACTTTTGGGTTTGTACTAATATCAACGACCCTGTGCTGCAATCTGCCATTAACTATTTTTATCTGGAAGCATGTCCATAAAAGTGTTTTGCATAATATATTCCACTGCAATACTGATTTTAGTATTATACAATTCAATGCCGAGCTATATGTAGTCTATGACTTCAATAAATAAATTTATGTTCTTTATATGCAGCTAATACTAGGCAAGGACATAGCTCAAGTCCAAATCCAGTGCGAGAAAATTCTTCAAGAGTCTCCCACCATTATTCAAGGAAGTATGACGACCGGGAACAGGACCAACAATATGGAAGAAATCACTATGGAAGAAGCAGTGACTCTCTTAGAAATCCTGATAGACAGTCATCCAAGAGTTCCCATGGTCACTCTCGGCGTGACAAGTATGCAAATGAAGATAGATATCGTGAGAGACTAATCTCTCGTTCGGGACATGAGTCAAGGGATGATCACATGAGAGAAGAGAGTGATATCAGGTCAAAAAACTACCATCGCAGTGTGGACAAATATTCACATGACAAATATGATAGGCCTGATCATAGAAACAAAGAAAAACGAAGAGAAACATACTTGGATCATAAAAAATATAAAGAGATCGATCATTATGAAAAATCTGCATCTAGTAAGAAGCATGCACTGCACGATGAGGTGGAGAGTGAGGGACTTTCATTGGACTGGGATGGTCGAAATGAAAGAAGAGATTCACGCAGAAGCTCAGGGGACTACAACAGAAGTGACCAAGCAGTCGGCTATTCAGAGGCAAGGAACCAAAGAGATGAATCAAGTCCACAAAGAGACAATGGTAAATTTAGTCTAAAAGATGCTTATAAGAGTGAGCAGAAGGAGTCAAATGATCAAAACATTCCGTGGAAAGATAAAAGAAAACATGACACTGACATTGGGAAGGGAAAAGACTGGAAAGCTAGGAGAGAAGGCGAGCAGGGTGCTATTGAAGATAAAGAAACTTCTGGAAAGAAACTAAAGTTGTTTGATTCTGACAAGGATGACAACAATAGAAAAGATGGTATTGCTTACATATTTTTTTCTAATGATTTGTTTTTATATATGTACCATTATATGAAATTACTGTGTTGCTTCATTTTCAGGTACTGAAGCCAATGAAAGTAAAACTTCGAGTTCAAAGTTTTCTCACCAGGGCAAGGCAGATTCATTGGCTTCCAAGACCAGTGGCTTTGATGGTGACAATGATCTAGATGCTGCAAAAATTGCAGCCATGAGAGCTGCTGAATTAGGTATGCACTACTTATCCTGAAAATTTCCCTACTTCTGGGTTATGGACATATGTTTGCTTTTCTATGATTGATTGGATTCTGATAGATTTAATGTTCACAATTTCAACTTTCACATTTGCTTAAGGTGAATTGATATGGGTTTGGATGTATATGACGTGGATGTCTGCCATTAAGTCCTCTGATTTATTTTCTCTATAGAATAGTTTTTCTCTTCTCTCCTAATGATTTGAGTTTCGAAGTCGTCAACCTTAAAAAAAATTATTTTATCCTAGCATCTAGAAATTGATGAGACTGAAAAAAGGAACTTGATTATAGATCATATGGATGTTGTATTCATTTTGAATTTTTGTGCATAACAGTTAACAGGAACTTAGTTGGGGCTGGTTGCTTGACTACTGACCAAAAGAAGAAACTGTTGTGGGGCAGCAAAAAGAGTACACCTACTGAAGAGGTATTTTGCATTTTTCTTTTTTTGGATTTGTTCTTTCCTTTTTCAAATAGAATGGTGTATAAGACAGTAACTTTTCTTTGGGATTAATATACTTGAGGAATGATCGTGAAGTTGAAATGAACTGCATTAGTGTAATTCACATTTTTAGGCTTTTGTTTCCCAGGAACTAGTGCAGGTTTGAGACGAGAGGTTGAAATTCTTCCGTTAATGATGACCATTTAGATGTTGAAATTGAACACAAATGTGGACTGGAAAAGACGAACAAAATGAAATAACATAGGAACGAAACTAAAAAACAGAAGCTCACCTCTTTCTAGAAACATGAGGCAATGGTGATTGAAGAAGACACAATGTTGTGCAAAGCCTAGATCTTGAAACATGACGTAGTGATAGTCGAAGAAGATGTGAGATAGTGGCTTAAAAAGATGAGGCAGTGGTCGAAGAACGAGATTTGCAAAGAATGAGATCACCGATCTTATCCAGCAGAAGAGTTACTTCTTCCAAAAGCACAAACCAAACACGATGAGAGCCTAACCCTTAGAATTTTGAAACGTGTTTCAAATGCAACACATTTTTCTTTTGTGCCAAACTACATGACTCATTGACCCAAACTTGGACTTCCTTGAATGAATTCAGTCTCTCTTGAGCACCAAAAAAACAATTTTGCAAATGAGTCAACTCGTAGCTGGTGATTAAAGTCGGAAACTTGTCTGTGTTTGTGAGTTGACTTTAGAGTTTGATAACCGTGGTTAGGACCCTTGCTCATGTAACAGTACATCTAGAAGTCGTGATATAGATGTTAAAGAAAGTTTAGTGTTGTACATTTATAGATTTTATCAATTTTTAACACACACAAGTAGGGTTTAGTGTCTTTTTTCTCTTGCATATTGTGGAATCTTGATTAGTAATTATGAGCATGCTCTTAAATTTTGGAGATGTATGTTAGCATGCTAGCATCTTTTAAGGTTACAAATGTTATTATTATATTAAACATTAAAATGTTTTCTTCTGTTGTGCACATGATGATGCCATCCAATCTTCGTCAAATATGTTGTTGAGGGTTTCATATCGACTAGAGATATGATCAAATTATTATATATAAATAGATGCAAACCTCACTTTATATACTAATTTTGTAAGGTTGAGTTAGTTTAAGGTCTACTTTCTAAGATGATATCAAAGTCTTTTGTAACAAAGTTTGTTGGACTTATCGTGTCACCCGCCGCTAATTGTATCACCCTCAAATATCTAGTTCTACATTTGAGATGTTCAATCTTTGACCTGAAGGGTATATTGGAGATCTTACATAGTTAGATATATGGTCAAATTATAATATATAAATTGGTCCAATTCTTAGTTTAAGTTAGTTTTGTTAGGTTAATATGGGTTTAAAGTTTACTTTCTAAGATTTGTTCACATGCTTTATTGATAATGTTGAACTAGGAGAGTTACACCGTGTGAGGGTAAATTTGGTACATATTTATGCTACAACATCTATTCACCAAAGTTGGGACATTTAGGGCTTGTTTGGTTAGGATAGATAAAGGAAATACTTGGACTTTTTTACTTTGCTTTAAAGCTTGGAAAACTGAAAGAAAAGTTATTTTTCCAAATAAACTGAAACTGAACTAAGCATGATTTCGGTCTGACCGAAGCTGCAATGGCCTCCAGTTGAATGTGGTCCCTTTTGACGCTGTGTTATGTCCTATTAATGAGTGCAAATGTTGGGATTTGTTGGTTCAAGTCGTCCTGTAGCATTGACCTGAAATGTTGTATACCTATCGATAAAATATTAGATTACATATTGCTAAAAAGTGTATGTGGTTGCGTTTGTACGTAGTAAGTAGATGAGTAGTGATATCGATGATTTTGTTACTTTGCGTGTTCCTTTGTGACATGGGTAATAGCATAGGTCCGTATTTATTTTTACATTTCCGATAATTTGCTACTAACAATGCAATCGTTGCTTTATGAATGCTCTTGCCGAATATTGTAGTCTGGCCATCGTTGGGATACAGCTATGTTTTCCGATCGTGAGCGGCAAGAGAAATTCAACAAACTCATGGTAAGTGTTTATATTTAGACGCTGCTTTGTTCTATTCTGACCCAAAAATTGCATGAAGGGGATGTTACTTTGAATGTCGATTGGAGTTTCTTCACCTACTAACTCAGTTTGAGTCTAAGGTTGTGCTCGTGCCTATGGCAAATTGTAGGGTATGAAAGGCGAAGCAAAAGTAGAGCAGAATACCAACAACCAAAGCCAAAGCAGTAATGATATTCTCCGTGCTGAGAAGCAGAAGGAACTTCAGATTGATCTAGAGAAACAATACACTGCAGGTCTTCGACGAAGAGATGGCCGTACAGTTGGTTTAGGGCTTTAAACATTCTCACTTTCGAAAATTTACATCTTTTGACATTTATACGTTAAGCATCACTCCTTTGTTTAGACATGTTTGGGATTTTATGTATATGATGTTATGCTCATCATCACTTTGCGGATGCTATTTCTATGGAATTTCTTATCGTATTGTAACTAAATTTATATTTTCGCATAGTTCATGTGAAACTGGTCAATGCAATTTGGTTTTCTTATAACGATCACAAAATTATCTTTTTATTCATGGATTTCGTCTATGCAAAACTAAAATTATCTAATTTATTACAAAATACAAAAAAAATTGATGTGATCAAATATATTTGTATAAACATGCATAAATTTAAGTCTTATATTTATTTTTTTTTGAAAAAGTTGTGTATGTGTATATATATTCTATAACCAAAAAGAAAGTAATAGAGAGATAATTTCTCCTGATGTTAAAGGGGCACGAAATTAAAGCAGAAAGCAAGAATTTCAGTATCGAAAGAGAGAAATGGAGAATATGTGAGAAGAGATAGTGAATTTATGATGATTTCACACTTTTAGTTTTACTTCACTAAAATTGTCTGTTGTTTGTGGGATTCTTTTATCTTATCTCTTTTTCCCTGTGATTGGCGTGCTAAAATGCTTACTTTTATAAATTATATAAGGAAATACTTTTAATGTTGATAATATTAAATATATTATGCAAATTTTTAATATATCATTATTTTACGTTTTTATATATTTTAAATGAGAATAAAGTTGCAGATTTAATAATTCTTAAGGTTGCATTTTGATTATTATAAAATTATATAATTAATTAGGTAACATTTTTTAGTATAATAATATGGATAATTTTTTATGGATATTTTTTTTTTCAAAAGGTTCTAAATTAATAATTCCTTTGAAGAAAAGGAAATGACTCACAATTTTGTTAAATGACATATCTCCACATTTTATTTGATAGGGATTTTGATATCGATCTATTTGTCTACTCTCTCATTTTCCTAAAGAAGATGGTAAAGTTAGGAATTTTATATCCTCTTGATAATTTAGTTCTCAACACTAATTTTGAAAAAGAAGATGCATAGGATTGATTGATGTATCACATTTCCAGTCCTTATTGATTGTTCATTCATTCCATCGTCTAATTCATTTGTAAATTATTTTATTTCATAAAATTTTAGTTGTTTTCTGGACTTGCATTCCTTCCTAAATCCTTTCTTAGATGGTTTCTCATCTTCCTACAACATATGGATTTTCTATGTGATTATTAGCATGATCTTGTTATTAATGATTATTTAATGGTTCGCTATAAGAAATTTGGTTTCTAGAGATTATCAATACATCTCTAATTAAACTCATTTGACGAGCTAAAAATAAAAAATTATCATTGATTGTTTGAATTAAATATATTAATCATTTCATAATTATTATCATCCATTTGGTGTCTAAGCAATTTTAAAAAAACTATCGGATATCCTAATACTAGTATTTTCAAGCTCCAGATTCCCACAACAAGTCTAAGAGAAATATCTTTCCATCCCTAAATTCTCAATAAGATGAGTTTGGTGTTTCGATTATTTCTCTGAGAATTTGAAGTAGGCTAGCACACTCGTGCACCTTGTGAATTGTCAAAGTAGCATGTCCTCTAGATATCTTTCATTAGTGGTAGTCACGTGATTTCAATTGTGAAGTTCGTGCCCTAATTTTAGGATTTACATTGAACAAAGAAACATGTTTCATTCTTGTAGTCATAATGGTTTTTTTTTTTTTTTTTTTTGTTTAAACAAAACTTATTGGTCATTGACATTAATCATTGTTGCGTTTGGTATTTATAGCAAATTTGCACTTTGACCTACACTTGACATATTTCCATTACGTGATGGTTACATTATTTATTTATTATTATTATTAATTTATTATTATTGGGTAGACATTATAATTTTCCCAGGTTCTGTCAAAAATATCAAGAATTATTTATTGATTCAAACAATCGCACAAAACATGAGTGTGAATTACAGTGAATCTAACAAACATTCGACTCAGACAACGTTAGCATTCACTGTGAAATCAAGGTATGAAGTACTCACGGTTCAGCAGTGACTGCGCGTAGTATATGAACGGTAGATGAAATTTATTTATAGGCTAATAATAGTTAACAAACCCCCTGATTTAGCACATGTCCCATGTCGCGGTTCTTAGAGGTTGTAGGAGATGAACGATTCTCTCTCACGGAAAACAATTCAAACATGGGAGAAAAAGCTGCACCTCTGATGAATTTTTCACGGTTTTGTTTCATGAATATCACAATAATCCCTTAAGGAATTAATTTGGGTAACAAAATTGACCAAATTAAGGAATGGGTCCTCTAGCAAACTTTGTCTGCCATAGTTGTTCCATCCATGTAGCAGTTGCTCTAGGCCTCAAATATGAAAATTAAAGTTGGAACCTTGAGATACCGAAATTTTAACGCCAACATGCAAGTTGGTATTGGGTTCGCAAGAAAAGATGGCTCCTTTACCCAGAAAGCCGATCTTTGAAATTTCACATTTCCCTCGCCCACACGTTTTGTTGATGAATTTTGCTGAAGCCTGAATATTTTGTTGCGAGATTTTGCAAAAGGGTGAGGGAGAGAGGAAGAAGAAGAAGGAGAAGCACAATGATTGGCAGAGATAGTAGTGTGATGAAGGCATGGGAGGCCACGGTGAGAAAGACACAGGCAGTGGCAAAGAAGCGTGCAAACAGCATATTTGGGTCAACTTACCATGCAGATGAAGAAGACCATCACCATAAGGATGATCAAAATGGAGGTGAGACATATGAACTGTACCATGCAGAGAAGGTTCTCTCGAATGGGGATTACTACAAGGGAGACTGGGCAGATAATTTTCCACACGGGAAGGGAAAATATGTGTGGACTGATGGGTGCGTGTATGTTGGAGAATGGTTCAAAGGGAAAACTATGGGAAAGGGAAGGTTCAGTTGGCCAAATGGGCCAAGTTATGAAGGGGAATTCAAGAATGGTTACATGGATGGAACAGGCACATACACAGCCTCAAATGGGGACACTTACAAGGGGCAGTGGGTGATGAATTTGAAACATGGCAATGGTGTGAAGAATTTTGCCAATGGAGACAAGTATGAAGGTGAGTGGAGAAGGGGGATGCAGGAAGGGCAGGGTAGATATGAGTGGGGGGATGGGAACTATTATATTGGGGAGTGGAGAAATGGGAGTATTTGTGGTAAAGGGTCATTTTTTTGGGGTGATGGGAATAGGTATGATGGGTATTGGGAAGATGGCTTACCTAAAGGGAATGGAACTTTCAGATGGGGTGATGGAAGTTTTTATGTGGGAAACTGGAGCAAGGATCCCAGAGATCAGAGTGGATCATACTATCCAGCAGGGTCATCACAAGAGGGTCACCTAGAGTGGGATCCTCAAGAAGTGTTCAATTCGTTGAGTGAGTATGCAATTTGTCCAGGGGAGAAGGTTTCAATTTTGCCATCACAGAAGAGGCTTGCAGTGTGGATGTCTACGAAGGGAGGGGATGGTGCTAAGCCAAGGAGAATGTCCATAGATGGGAGGGTAAGTGTAGGGCTTGAGAAACCGAGTGATAGAATGCACTTATGGGGTGGTGCTGAGGGTGATTTCAGTGGCACTAAAACTCCAACTAGTGGTGCTGCTTTAGATAACCAATTCATGGCTTTCAACCTGGATGGTGCTATTTCAAGAGGGACTCAACTCCAAACCCTCAAAGCACCCACCAAATCAAAGAGGCAGGGTGACACCATATGCAAAGGGCACAAAAATTATGAGCTCATGCTCAATTTGCAGCTTGGAATCAGGTACATTATATATGTAACTATACAAGTGGTTGTTAAGTAGTTATTTGGACATGAAAAGATCATTTTCCTTACAGGGTAGTAATAGAAGCACACATGCAGTTGACAGTACTTATGTTATTCCCTGCATCATTTGTGAGTGATTAGAATCTGTTTGATATGTTGCATAGGCATTCTGTTGGAAGACCTGCACCCTCAGCATCACTTGATCTAAAGCCTTCAGCTTTTGATCCCAAGGAGAAAGTGTGGACAAGATTTCCCCCAGAAGGATCTAAATACACTCCACCACACCCATCATCTGAGTTCAAATGGAAGGACTATTGCCCAGTAGTGTTTAGGTAAGATTGCATACATGGGTTTTCTAAGGAAATTAATTATCTACATTTAAAAGTGATATAACACAGATGCTAAATTAAAACAATTATTTGACCATAACTATGTAGACTCGTTTTCCATTTATCAGAAACAATCAGACTCGTTTTTCATTCATAAGAAACAATCAGCTGTAGATGATGCGCATGCATCTTAACATATTGTCTCGGATGAATGAAGAGAGAGTACGAACCAGAGACATGATTAACCTATTGCAGTGCCTAGTTTTTTAGGTAATTGCTTGTACGTAAGGACTTCTAAATTTTTGTACGAATCTCTGCATGCAGAACTCTTAGGAAGCTCTTCAAGGTGGATGCAGCTGATTACATGATATCTATATGCGGAAATGAGGCCCTTCGTGAACTTTCCTCTCCTGGTAAAAGTGGTAGCTTCTTTTACCTCACCAACGATGACCGCTACATGATAAAGACAATGAAGAAAGCCGAGGCAAAAGTTAGTTTTCTGTATCTTGTTCCTACTTCAATTTTTCTGGGAAATCAAATCAAGCCACCTTCTAACGTATTTGGCTATGCTGATGCAGGCTCTTTTAAGGATGCTACCAGCTTACTACAATCATTTCCGAGCATTTGAGAATGCTCTTGTGACAAAATTTTATGGTCTGCATTGTGTTAAGTTAACTGGAGCAGCTCAGAAGAAGGTACAAAAGCTTATTGGATTATATATACGAAAATATGATAGATTTATACGGGATTGTGCAGAGTCATTTGTGACTTCTATAACTGCATTAAAAACTTGAAGTTAACACTTGAATTTGCAGGTTCGATTTATCATAATGGGCAATCTCTTCTGCTCTGAGTATACCATCCACAGACGCTTTGATTTGAAGGGTTCTTCGCTCGGGCGAATAACAATTAAGCCAGAGTCAGAGATTAGTGAAACAACTATCCTTAAAGATCTAGATCTAAATTTCATATTTCGGCTACAAAAGTCTTGGTTTCAAGAATTTTGCAGGTGATGGAAGATTTCAGCACATTGTGTTATATCTGAGATGTTATCTACCCTGTTAAAGTTGAATTGTTTTGTAATACCTCAACAGAAAAAATAAGCACACAAACTATATATATTTGTTATCTCAGGCAAATTGATAGGGACTGTGAGCTTCTGGAACAGGAGGGAATCATGGACTACAGTCTGCTGGTTGGTATTCATTTCAAAGATATATCAGAAAATGGGGAACTTATTTGTTCAGGATCTCGCACTCCTGCTGGTACTTCTTAACCTCAAGTCCTTGGCACACCTACAGTACATCAAAATTGAAAACTAAGAACAATGATTTGACTTGTCAATTTCAGGTGATTCAGAGAATGAAGGAACTCCATGTACTTCTAGAGCAGACATGGATCTACTTCTTCTGGATCCTACCAGGTCACATATCTTTTCAAATTTTAATGCTAAGTTGTAATACAATTGGATGAAATTTGTTCTCCACTTATACAATATAATAAGTCAAGGCAAAAGAGTTATGTGCCAAAACATTGTTCTTAGGGTCACCACCTAGAAGTTGGTTGTAGAGAGTTTTCACATGAATCCAATTAGGTTGCTCTCTAAATTCTTTTGAGTACCAATATTCTCTATAACACCATTAGACATTAATGCTATGATTATTTCAATCAATAAGGGTAACTTTTTTTTCCAAATAAATGCTTGGTTTATGAACAAGGTAATTTATGGAGGTTTTCTTATAAAATAACATAATGATGTGGGAAATTTAGTGAAAAACTTTGCCCAAAGTCTGCCTTAAGTGATGGTGTTGGGTAATACATGTGTGTAATTTGTGATTGCAGATGGGCGAGTATCAAATTGGGTGTGAATATGCCAGCAAGGGTTGAAAGAACAGTGAGAAGAAGCGATTGTGAATTACAACTCGTAGGAGATCCAATCGGAGAGTTCTATGAGGTGGTTTTGTTTTTTGGCATCATAGACATACTTCAAGATTATGACATCAGCAAGAAGCTAGAGCATGCCTACAAGTCCATTCACTATGACCCAACCTCAATATCAGCCGTTGATCCTAGACAATACTCAAGGCGTTTTCGTGACTTCATATTCAGAATATTTTCTGAAGACTCTTGAAAGCCATACATACCCGCTACTCTTTGCAATAGTAGCTTCAAAATTTCCACTATTAGAATCACAATTGAGATACGCGTCACTTTTGGGTAATCCATTTTTTTTTTCTATTTCTTAAATAGCTTATTCTTATGTATAGTGAGCAACTTAATTAGTATACAAGAGAAGAGCATGTGAAATGGTTAAAGCAAGAACATTGTGTGCTTCTACAAACTTGCTAGAATGTAATTACTCCTCCCAAAGGGGGAAGAGATGACAGGTACTTCATACATTTATTATCAGATCGAGATGTATATTATTGTATAGGAAATGGAAGATTAGTGTACATGTTCAATCTTTTACTTCTTTGATTAATTTCCTTCCTACTATGTTAAGATTGGTATACTTTGAACGAAGTTACCATAATTTGTTTTCATTATAGCTTGTACCTATAAGTCATTCAATTTATTTCTCAAACATGTGTTGAATATTCTCTTTCATTTCTCGATCACTTCCATATTCAAAGCACGAAACTGGAAAAGTCCATGGTGATTACAAAAAGCTTAGAACAAAAAACCAGAAACTAAATTTAGCAACCCATGACTTTGTTAGCTTTTGCAACCTGAGCCTTCTCCGCCACAACCCCATCGTTCCCGGCAAGTGCCCTGTACTTGTCCTTCCTCGTGAACCCAGTGCACTCGTACGACAAAGTCGATGCAATGACCCTCTGTATGTAATTGGCCACGTCATGGCTGGACTTGTTCCCCGCCCCACAAGTCAACTCTTTGGGCAACTTGTTCAAGAACGTAACTTCGTAAGCGGGGCTAGGGTTCATGAAGAAGTAGAACGGGTCCATGCCCTTCCACCCTCGTGCCGTGGTGCCGTGGAACATGCTCATGCGGTTCACCATGGCCACGGGGACGAGCTCGTCGGTGAGTTCGGCGAAGAGGGCGGAGAATCTAAGGAGGAAGGGCTCTCGGCAGGTGGTGCCTTCTGGGCAGATGGCTAGGTCACCCTCCTGGAGGAGTTTCTTGATCATGGCAGCATCGGTGGCGCGGTCGCGGCTGAGGCGGACGGTCTTGATGGGGGAGATGATCTCGGAGAGGCGGGAGACGGAGTAGGTGACGGCGGGGATGGGGCGGCCGAGGGCGGCGGAGAGGAAAATGGGGTCGAGGAGGGTGCGGTGGGAGCAGATAAAGAGAACCCCAGAAGAGTTAGGGTTAGGGTTTGATTTTGTGAGTTGTGGGGGTGGGGTGCCCTTGATTAGGACACGGACTCCTAGGGCCCAGAAGGCATAGTAGACCATGTGCATGGGAAGAAGGGAGCCTGCAGCAATTCGGAGACATGCTAAGGGGAAGGCTATGGGGATCCATAGAAGGGTGAGTAGGGCAATGAGAGGTGTAGGTTTCTGCACGAGTCTTCCATCGTGGAAGATTATGGGCTTTGGAAGCTTGTCTGTGGAAACTGATTTCACGTCACTTTTTGGTGGGACTATGTAACCCTCCTGCATTCATGCATGCAAAAACACTTTCTTTTAGATGCATGCACAATTTGTGACATTTTCAGAAAGAAGCATGGATAAGTGTAGTAATGATTTAAAATAAAATTAATCTAGATTTAATATATTGAAATTTTTTAGAAAAAAAGGTAGTTGCGATTTATCAATGTGAAGATGACAACACAAAACCAAAATCGTTTTCTATTTTTTGTTTGACCAAGAAGAAGAGCTACGTGTGAAAAAACTGGGATGATCTTCTCATTTAAGAATAATGTGACTTTTACCAGTTTTTCAAACACTTCATTGATACTTTTCTTTCTATCATTAATACTTATTGTATACAAACTCTTGTGTTATTTTCTCTCACTCTTACTTTGTAGGTGGAGTATTGTTTAGAATGAAAATTTTAGAGTTATATTCATATAAAAAATCTTAATTACCGTTATATAAGTTTTTTGAATGGGAATGAAAATGGTATGTGAAGTGTTGTTACCTTGCACAAAGCCATGAAGGGAGCATCAGTTTGTCTATCACCGAGTCCAATGTGTGGCTTCTCATCTCCAAAAGTCTTCTTCAGAGCCTCAGCTTTCTTGTTCCCAACAAGAATCCCAGGCCTGCGCACCAACCCAGTTACTCTTCCCTTGTAAGTCCCAAGCTCAGTGCCCAAAACTATGTCTGCGCCTAAAAACTCCTTCAAGAAAGGTTCCACCATCACTCGAGGATTCGCCGTCAGCACGCACCGCTTCCCGCACGAAGAGAACACGCTCCACGACTCCGGGTGAACGTCGTCGGCGTAGAACTTCGGAAGCACCGCTCGGGCCACTGACTCTATGCTCGACACCTTCATCCCCGCCATTGAAGCAAATATCAAAACCTGAATGCCACCAAATTAGTTAGTTATTAGGAAACTTGTATTTTTTTTTATGTTAACTTTTCGCTCATCTTATTAGGGATATAACTGAAAACATCTCACAGGAATAAAAATCTAGTCAAATTTATATAAGAAAATGACATCAATTTTAATCCAAAACCTTAAAGATAAAATTTGTGGGTACTTTATATATATTATTCAAATTTTTTATTTTTATTCCATATGAAACTTAAACTCAGATTTAAATATCTTAAAAACATAATTTATCTAATCTTAATCTATATGCAACTTTGATCCTTAGAAGAAAAAGATGAGAACCTGAATGCCAGCAGATTCAGAGATGAAGTAGTAGAGAAGGGCAGCGAGGGGAGAAGCTAAGACAAAGAAGAAAAGGCGAAGAAGGCCACCAGCTTCAAAGGAGACGAGAGCAAAATAAGGGAAAGAGCTTCGACCTATGAGTAGGGTTCCATCCATGTCCGCAACCACAGTGTGTTTTTCCCTCCCAATAGAGGAGCACTTGGTCACCGTTGGGAACGTTGAAAAGGCCATGCTTTGCAACCCCCCAAGCAATCAATATTTTAGACTAGTTGGTTTGGTTGCAAGATTTTTGTTTTGTGGGTGCATATATATGTACACTTTTGGTGGCATTGTGTGGGGATGTGAGACAAGTTTGGTTTGGTATGAATGACTGTGTGAACGATGACAATGGTGGCTCGGAGATTTCCAAAAGCGATTGAAAATGATTGATAGAAAAGGTGCGATACAAACGAGGGTTGGTGATTCTTGTTTTTGGCAAGGTGATAGAAGGTGCTAAAGTACCTTTTTTGTGCATGGTTTGCTCCGTCACGTTTTGTCTTCCTTCAAACTTCCCTTTGCAATTCACATACCTTATTCCAATTTTTGTTTTCATTTGAACAGGTTCTTCAAGTGGATCTGAGTACTCAAAGGCCTACAAAATTTTCACTTTTGTCAAAAACTAAAATATATGAGAGAGAGGGTTGCTATCATGCTCACCAAAAATGAGTTTTGGTTATTTTATGGATCGATTATTTGAATGATAGTTATGAAATTGTTAATTTTTAATCAACTATTGTAACTATATGCGGTTTTTAAAGGGAAAAATTTCTTTGATATGAGCTAATTAGTTCTCTTTATTTATTTATATCGGGGTTGGATTCAAAAGGATATTTTCTTATTAATTGATAGTCATAGAACACTAATGGAATAATATCACTATTCGATTCTCATACTCCCTTCTTTTCAAAACTTTGGTTGTTGTAGAATTCAATGTATCTGTGCAACTTTAAAATTAATTTTTTTTTCAAGTACTTTACTCCACGGCAGAGCATTAGTGTCGTATTAAAATTCTTCATTTATAAAAAAGTTATTTTAACAGAGATTTTGAAAATGGAAATTATTTTCACAAGAATAGTTTTAAAAACTATATACAAATTGAAGATAAATTTATTGTTACTAGCTAAATTAATTACTTTCATTAATCCAATAATGAATTAGCCAATTAGATGGATTAGTGGAAACAAAAAGAGTATTTCATAATCATTATATACTAAAAAATTAGTTCATGAAAAATGAAATTGAATACTGTAAAAAATTATAAATAAATAAAATTTAGTCTAAATTTATTTAATTTAAATAACTTTTTTTAATTTGTGTATAAAAAACTTTGAACAGCCACTTTTAAAGTAGAAGAAAGTACTCACTAATCCAACTTCTATCTTGTACTTGGATCCAGTTTTTCAATTACAACTTTTAAAGCAAAATTATTAAAAAATGATATAAACTCTTTTCTACAAATTAAAACTAATTCATACACAGTTTAAAATTAAAATTTAAAAAGCTATATGAGAAAACTTCTTTAAATTAACTTAATAGAAAAGTTATTTAATTTTTCTAATTTTTCTCTACTAGCTATAAATCCTTAAAGAAAACGTGTTCAATAATATTACTTGTGATACAAGCTATATTCATTTCAAGATATAAACTCAGAGTTACAAAATACAGAAGAAGAGAAAATGCAATGTATGTTTTTCATGCTTGGGCTTAAGAAGCTCTTGCATTTATTATGGTGCATTGGTTAACTCCACACGTTCCTTCTGCGTGTTAGAACTCATTTAAAGTTTTGGTACATTGAAAGCTATGTGCAAATATTAGGATTCAATTCATGCAATGGTTGTGAATGCTCCATTTCAGTCCCCACAATTGAAAATTTTCAAAAAGGGAGAGAGTGAGAATATTTTATTGAAAAATTCTCCTTTAAATCACTACTTCTCTTGCTTAACATTTTCATTATTCAAACATAATTAAAAAGCATTTGGTACTATTGTATGTGATATCTTATACTATTTTCTCTGTCCCTGAACTTCTTTTAATTTTATATTACTACATATAAAAAATACATGTGTATTATCCTACATTTTTATCAATAAAAAATATGTTAAGTCACATGGTTTGTTTAACGAAAACCAATTTATGCATAGTAGTCAAATCCTAAATTATTGGTTTTAATTGTATACTCTCTTTTTTCGTCTAAATTTTTCTCTAATTAAAGAAAAAGGAAAATATGATTCAGAAATAATGTAGGATTACAAGTATAATTTAGAACATGATAGAAAAGTGGATACATCATAACATGGTCAAAGCAAATTTTTTCAGGTTAAGAATTAGTAGGATTAAATACAACGTAACTATATGTGGAAAATAGTGTGAATAGTCTATATGAACACAAAAAAAATAATGTTATCATCAAGATTATGAAGTTTGATGTTAAGGAAGTTTCCACACTAGTTCAAATTAAAACACAGATTTCAATAACAAGTAAATATAAAAGAAAAAAAAAGTCACTTTATATTGAATCCAAAAGAATGGCTAAGATTGATTAATAAATTGATGATTTGATAATAAATATAGCTGGGTGCGATACACTAATATAACAGGTAAGTGCAGGGTAGGGAATAATGGTTGTCCGATCCAGTATTCTGATGGAATGTTCGATGACATATTAGTCAGAATTCTGCAAGGCTCAAACTCTACAAATATGATAAAACTGATTATGAATGGCAGCAATTTGATTCATATACAGAAGTTTTAATGGACTGTGAGATACATCTTATGCAAAATGATTTTTCAGATTTGGCAGTCTTTTCCACAGGTTCAATACAATTAAAAATATTTATAAAGAGACATGGGAGATTTAGTATTATAAATGAAGAATATTATCTAAAAGTGACTTTCAACTTTTAAACATTAAGATATATCCCTTCTACATCTAAATATTAGACTATTTACCTACCATTTATATCTCTTTTAACAATGCTTAATTTCATATACTTTTTTTTTTCTACGAGCAACAAATAAAATTTATATATAAGAGAGACAATTGGGACAGTTATAACCTGTGCACAGACAAAAATTTTGTTCAAAAAAGATTACCATGTCATTATAATATTTGGAATCAGTATTTAATGGTTGAACCTAAGATCACTTGTCTTGTCCATTGTTGTTGTTTGATAAAATGTGAATTTAATGTATTTGAAGCATGTTACTATTTAGTTGTGGTAAAAGCATATAAAAGTTAAGATGTTATTGAGGCAATTTCAACTTGTATTAATTTTTTATTATCAAAAATTTTTTTAACGATGATGATGATCGGTTAATAGAAAATTAGTACCATAAATAAAAATGTGAAAAAAAAATTAATATATATCAAAAGAAAAATATTAATAAAAAAGATGAACAGATTATTAGATCTTTAATCCAATATTAATATATCTATATATTTAATTTTATCTGAAGTCATATTTACATAAATCAAATCCTATAAGATTATGAGAACCAATCAACTAAGTAACTAAATGTGCAATACATTAAATTTGTACTTTTCTCTTTTCATTTAAAATCTTATTCATGAGGATAAGTATTTTTACCAAATTTTTTTATCAAATTGATAAGTTTTTAAATAATGGTGAAAAATACTTTTACCACGTTGATTTTATTTGGACAAATTCAAACACATTATTCAATGTTGTTAAATGAAACACATAACAGAATGCACCAGGATTTTTCAGAGGAAGATACATATTGGAAGTGTGTATAACTCCATGGGTAAATTCTTATTAACTTGATAAAAAAAAATTGACACTAATACAATTACAAATTTTGATTTTTTTTAAAAATAAAATAATATACTAAGGAAAATTTTGATACGATAACTTTTTAATATTTTTGAGCTAAAGTTATTAATCCAAACACGATTTCAATATTATTTTTTGATTAAAGTCCAAATGATTCCAATATAATATCTTCTGATATTCCAATAAAATTATGTTATAAAATAATATTTTGGTTTCTTTTTTAGGTAAAAAACACAAATTCTTTATATAAGAGTCTTCTTTTAATGTACAATTTATTCATTTAGGTAACTTTCTTAAACTTTACTTATTTGGAAAAACAAATTACTACACTTTTTTAAAATACCCTAATTTCTATGTCACTTCAACAATTTTTGAAAGAGAAATTCTTAGTTTTAAATCGTTAAAAATCTAGATTGAGCAAATTAGAACATGTTATATGTTCCTTATGGAAAAGATTAAGGTAATTGAATTTTGTTTATAGTTATTGTCATATTTTCATATAACGAAGTGTTGAAGTTTGATAACACATGAGAATTCTACAACCGATTTTACCTTAGATTGTGCACAATTGTGGAACTTTATTGCAGATTCTGTGTATGGATAAACCTGTTTGTGCAGATGTTCTGTATTGTGTAAAGCAGGTAGCTTCTTGCCCCTCTTCTTGTATATTTATATTATTTCCCTTTTCTTCGGATGATTTTTTTGTTTGTTGTTGTTTCAATGGAGATCGCTGTACTTTGGAAGTTGAGTTTATGCATTTTGAATTTCAGATTGGGATATGATCAAATTGATAACAAGCTTGAGGATGAGCTCCTAGGGTTATTCTGTTTTAGGTTTGAAACTTGATTTTGTTATTCCCTTGAGTTTTTTCAATCCCAATGTATTGAGCTGTTGTAAAATTTATATTTTCACCTTGATACCCTAGTCAAATTTGTTTTTTATTTTTATTTTATTTTTATACAAATAGTATTGATGTTATTGAACTACAGTTAGACTAGTTATAGACCTGTTCTTGACCTTGATTATTTGGCAAAAATAGGGGTTGTGAAGCCTATATGTTGTGCATTGATCGTGCGAACATTTCTAAATTGTTTTTGTGAATCTTGATTCTTATAGTTGCATTAAAACTGGGTATGATTCTTATGCAAAACGGCTAAGGACTCTGAAGTCTGAACTACGATATGTTGAACCTAAGCTAGTGGAGAATTTGCAGGTGCGTAATTCTGAAGATACTTACGAGTTTTGGGGATTTCCAGTGTAGACAAGAGAAGATAAACTTATGGACCGACTCAGTGGTTCTGCCAAACTAATGATAGTGTCAGATCTTGACTTCACAATGGTAGACATCATATTTTGACAATGATCTGTTTCTCGATTAATGCTTGGTGAAATCTGGTGAAGATTGTGTATCTCACTGCAGGTAGACCATGATGATCCAGAGAATCTTGCTCTTCTCAGGTTCAATGCGCTGTGGGAAGCTTATTATCGTCATGATTCTCTGCTAGTTTTCTCCACTGGGAGATCACCAACTATTTATGGAGATTTAAGAAAACAGAAACCTTTGTTGATTCCTGATATTACTATAATGTCTGTGGGTACTGAGATTGCATATGGTGAATCCATGGTACCTGATGATGGTTGGAAACAGTATTTGGATCATAAGTGGGACAGAGTAACAGTTTTGGAGGAAACAGCCAAGTTTCCTGAACTAACTATGCAAGTATGTATCTACCTTGCAATCTGTTAATTATCGAAATTAAGATACTTATCAGAATTTTTATATGTTGAATCATGATCAGCAGAATGAACTTAAATGAATTTCGGTATTAGCTATTCTAGAGAAGCATTGATATTGATTTATCAACTTGTTTTCTTTGAAACTTCTGGAGTAACTGCAGTCAGAAACAGAACAACGGCCTCACAAGGTCAGCTTTTATTTGGAAAAAGGGAAGGCCCCAAATGTCGTCAAAGCTCTCTCAAAATGTTTGGAGAAACGTGGGGTAAGATTGTAGTTCATAAATAAACTTAATGGCAGAAATTTGTCTACTTCATTTGAAAGCTTTACCTATAAATTTTTTTAAGACTTTCTGCCATCCTTTCTCATCTGTAAAGACAAACAACTGACAAGTATGCATGGATACTTAGTTGATTGGATTTGTCTTCATCTGATATTTTATTGACACGCTACAATTTCATTATATTTATATTACAATGACTTCTGATACTACTTTTATCTCTTTTCCAGTTAGATGTGAAAATAATTTATAGCAATGGTATTGCTTTGGATGTATTACCCCAAGGTGCTGGAAAAGGAAGGGCTCTTGCTTTTCTACTTGAAAAACTAAATGCTGATGAACTTGGGCCACACAACACTCTTGTCTGTGGTGATTCTGGAAATGATGCTGAACTGTTCACTGTACCTGAAGTTAATGGGGTCTTGGTTCGTAGCATTATAAGAATTAACAACTTCAACTTACAGTTGTCTGTCTTGTCTGTAAATGTGATTGTACTGTGAAAAATGATCTTTCATCTCCTGAATTTGAAGGTCAGCAATGCACAGGAAGAATTACTTCATTGGTATGCAGAAAATGCAAGGAGCAATCCCCAAATAATTCATGCAACTGAAAGATGTGCAGCTGGCATTATGCAAGCCATGGGTAACTTCTCTCTTGGTCCGAATGTGTCTCCAAGAGATATTGGAGATTGCTTGTCCAGCAGGAAAGTTCTTGGTCCTGGCCATGAAGTAGTGATGTTTTACATTTTTTATGAGAGATGGAGACGTGGTGAGGTTGAGAATCCTGAGCAGTATATGCAAACTTTTAAATCATTCTTCGTAAGTTTGATCCAATTGTAAGATTTTACTCGCAACTGCAAATCCATTGCAAGCTTAATCAGAGCTGAATCTTTTTGCATACCTGAACAATGAATGAGTTTTGGAATTGGAATACCTAGAACTGTTAGGGTATTGAAAGAAAGCACTGAGAAGTTTAAATTGCACAAAGATGTTGTTTTATCATAAAGAGTGAAAGGAGAAACTCAACACATGAAGTTCCTGTTGATATGTGATCTATGAAGTTTAGACTTTTATATCCCCAATTATTTTCTGTCCATTTAATGTGAAAATTTAAAATAAGGGGAGTTGGTTTTACAAATTGAAATTGAAACCTGAGGGACCTTTTATGTAGATTTTGTTAACTTGCAGAGGCACCGATGCTATTCTTTTCTCAATTTTTTTGTTTATTTGTAGCATTCTACGGGAAATTGTGTCCATCCTTCAGGAGCTGACCAACCTATGCACCAAATTATAGATACCTTAGAGAAGGCTTTTGGTGACAAGAAGGATCAATACTTTCGAGTGTGGGTTGATGGTGTATCTTTTGCAGAGGTTAGTTTGGGTTCGTGGCTGGTCAAATTTGACAAGTGGGAGACATCTGGTGAGATTTTTCTGAACTTTAATTCATTAGTCTTAAGTTCGATTCTTCGATTGGCATCTTTATGTTCAATTCATTAGTCTTGAGTTCTATTCTTTAATTTGCATCTTTATTTGCCTCATGGCTTTTTGTTTGATATGAGCATTTGGGCTTGCAAGAGGAGGTCCAGGGTTGTAAAAACACTGGAGTTTCTGTGTTAAGGTTTGAATTTTTTCATTTTTTGAGACATTAAATATTGAAGAGAGCGTGATATAATATTTTTCAGTAGAATTCTCTTATTCTGGTGTAGGTTTGTTTGGTTAGCTTGTCTCTTGCATCAATATTATTAAACTAGTCTCTTATTTTAATTAAGACTATTGACATTGTTACAATCCAACATAAGTTGGGTAGTCCCTTCTCCTTAACCTAGCTTTTAGGGTTAAGTCTTATTTATTGTAAATAGCTGATTATTTTATTTAATTTGGAAAGGCCATGTGCACCCATAGAAAATAGAAAACAGAATATTTCACTAAGACTTCTGAATGATTGTCATATGTGATACAATAAACAACACTGGCACGCTGAACTTATACTCTGAATTCAATAATAGTATTTATATTATAACATCATATGATTAGCCCAAAAAGTTAGCCCGACAGTCACCTTTTCTCTGAATGGAGAAATTTAGTAGAAGAAAAAAATGGGTCTGTTTCTAAAATAGAGAAACAAATCATAAGACGAAACACTATTCCATCTTTATGAAAAAATAGAATAGATTCCATTTAGGGAGCCTATTTGAAATTTCGGAAATAAAGTCAATCTTTTTAATATCTAATATAAAGTGGACAGATTTAACTACATCTATTTTATCATCAAATACAAAAAATAATTTTACAATTATCAACAACTTCACAATTTGAAAGTGTTGCAGCCAAATTATATCGAGTAATATTTGTGACCATATACTTGAGAAATGCATCTATATCTAGTATTTACTTTCAAGGTATCAGTTACGGCCAGCTCTGCAGAGAACATGCAGTACTCATTCTGCAGAAACTTACATTGGATTTTATGATACAAATGATTGATTGCATGAGTGATAGTGATTGCTGATTTTCATGTGTGATTCTGTTAATAAATTGCCTAATTCAATGCAGCATCCTGAGCTTCCTTTTCTTGTTTTCAACTTATACTCATTTACATTGTACTACTTTAAGCTACTCTTCTAAGGCTGTGTAGACAAGTATTGGAAGATTTTCAGTCCTTTTATAAAGTAGTTTTACAAATCCTTTTTCTATATTACTACTCTTCATTGTCTTATTAGACTCTGTCCTGTCATCTAATCAGGGAATGAGTCACAGGGTTGTTTAACAAAGGTTTTGATGAATTCAAAGGTAAGCCCTTGTACTCAGTCTTTAGCTCCTAGTTTTTATTTAGCACTTCATTTTACCTTAGTATTCTGATCTTTATATATCTATTAATAGGTTTTGGATTTTGGCAGGTTGATGCACCACATCATTATACCTGGATGCACTTACATCAGACTTGGTTGGATGGCTCAGGAGAAAACGATGATGTGTCTTGGTTGTTGTAGTTTCTAATCACTTCACTTAGAAGAGTATTATTAAAAGGACTATGGTTCAAAGTGCGTTGAAGCAGCAAGAATGCAAGATAGATGATTAATAAGGGTACTTCGTTTATCTCTTATTGAATAATGATCTGTTAAAAAATTAGTTAGATTTTTTAATTAAATTATCTAAACTAATTATGTTAAGGTTTGTAACTTGGGAAATTATTTCTGATTAAATAAGCTAGATAGATACTATACTAAATAAAAATAACTTATATCAGACATTATTTGGTATTAATATAGTAATCTGTGTAGACATTATAAAATAGTATTACATAAGTTTGTTGAAAAAATTTTAAGATGACTAATTTAGTTTAGATGCAAAATAAGCAGTTTTTCTTTACATAAAATGGGTATTTATAAAGTTGAAAAGGAAAAATTTTGTTGAAAAATAATCATAAAATACATATCTTTAAATGCAAGAAAACAGTTTTTCTCAGAAAAAAAAATTGTTTTTTTTTCTTACAAATTTAAGCTATTATTCTTTTACGAACAGTTTTCTTTTCCTGAAAGAGCAGTTGAAATCTTAGGATGTAAGGTGTTCCGAGATACTCATGCAATGTTATAAATTTGAATTCTTTGGTTTATTTAATTTTGACTTAAAAATAAGAACGAAAATTTGTTTAAAACATCTTATGGCTAAAGTTAAGTGTGGTTCAAATACAAACATTTAAAGAGGGATTTGTTTCACTTCATCTTTTTATTAATGGGCTAAAATATATTTTTAGTTCTTTGACTTGTATAATTATTTAATTTGTTTCTATATTATTAAAAACTCGATTTAAATCTCTCAATTTTTTAATTAGCATCAATTCTTAGATTAATAATGTCTTGTAAATGTCATTATCAAACAATATAGGAACAAAATTGAAGAACTTAATTGAAATTTTTAATAATATGAGAACCAAATTGAATAAATTGTAAGATATTTTTTAATTTTTTAAAAGTTATATCTTGTATTCGTTTAAGTCACGCAAGAGAGACCATCATGATTTTAAACCATTTTAAAAAAATAGTTTCGGCTTATAAAAGATAATTCACTTGAAACGTTTGATGAAAATGTTTTCCAAAAAAGATAATTTTCTTAAAATATTCACTCCATTATTAAGAATTTCATGATCTTTCCATAATCCAAATGATCTTTCCATAATCCAAATACTAAAAAGGATGGAGTTTCAAAAGAAATATATTATTTAAAAGAATAAACATTTGTTACTAAACATTCTTTACATGATATAAAAACAAGTAACATAGAATATTCTTCAATAATTAACATGAAGGAAAGTCATCTCTTAGAATGAATATTTTTCAATAATTAACATGAAGGAAAGTCATCTCTTTGAATCCAAAACTTGAGATATTAACATGCATTCACATATAGATATGATATTCCACACAGTTTAGACTTTGATTACGAAGGATATCTAATAAATAAATTATTTTTTATCTTTGTACTAAATAAAGTTAGCTTTAATTATTGTGACTTGTATCCTTAATATATAGGTTTTTCAAGATATTATTTTTTATCTTTGTACTAAATAAAGTCATAGCTTTAATTATTGTGACTTGTATCCTTAATATATAGGTTTTTCAAGATTCTAGGACGAAAAAAGGAACATACAAAAAATAAAAATAAATACAAGAAGCATGATAAATGATAGAAATAAAGAAAAAATTTGAAGAGAAATTTGTAAAGAGGCTAAAAGACAAAAAAATAAAATAGTTTATAAATTTTAAAAATTATAGAATATTTTAAAAGTATCAAAAAATATTTTATAGTATTATAAAATTATGATAATTATTTATTAAAGATAATAAAAGACACATGTGTTACAGTAACTATTTTACAAGTCATTTTTAAGTATATACATGTCCCTTTCAAGTACTTCATATAAAATTTACATGATTGAAAAGACACACAAAGAGTTTCTAACTTTCACATCATTTTCAAGGTATCATCATTACTTTATATCTACAATATGAATTTCTTTTTTTGTGCTTACATTTTTTTTAATCAACTTAAAACTATTTTTGTCTCTCTACACAATTCACCTATAAATAAGATGTCAAAATCTCTTGTAAGATAAACTTGATTATTGAAATACAAATTAATTCTGTGAGACAACTTTTAATATCTTTAAGAGTGTTAGAATCTTGTTTTGACTTTTACCTTAAAAGAAAATTTCAAGTGGTATATCCTCCCTTTACTTGTCCTTAGAATTCATTACAAAGGTAACACATTCTTCCTTTTTCATTCCATAATTCATTTTCAATTTTTTATTATAACTTGTCTTAAGTTTTTTTTTTATTGTTTTGTGTTTGTTGAAATCCTTTTACATGATTTCACATAATTCTTTACCTCTTCAATGCATATTTTCGATTTCTTAACATCTATTAAATTTGTGAAGATAGTATCATTTTTACAAATATTGCATCATATAAAATCAAGACAAGAGTTTTACACTCTCAAAACACTCAAAATATTCACACAAAAATAATTTATATTCAACATTTAAGTATAAATACAAGAAAGACTCAATCATCCTTATAAGAGATGAAATATAATCAAATGAAAGATAGACAACTTAAACATAAGAAAAATAAATAAAAAATATGAATGCAAAAGTAATGACGATATCTAATGTATAAACTTAGTGATGATATTTTAAACTAATGATTACATTTATTATTTTAATAATATTGGATACATTTTTATTTACAAAATATAATTTCATAAAATTAACACACGATTGTTAACTCTAAGTAGATATTGATATAATCATTAATTAAGCTCTTATTAATTAAAAAAAATGTTAATAAACAAAAGAGACCAAAACAAGAGTATAAATTTTATGTCAAACCTGAACAGGGAAAAATATTGAGAAAGAAAAACATGTCAATTATACAAATAAATTTTCCCTTAACCGATACAAATAAATGATAATAAAAAATAAAAATTATCAAATACCTAACGGAAAAATATTCCAAGATCAAAAGGGTTATTTAAGCCAAAAAGAAAAGCCTTCAAGATAATTTTAAAATTATCTGAAAACCCACGCATAAACTAATTAATAGAATATTAAACTTAATATTTGGATTTGTTAAATTTACATTCTGCAAAAAAATTACTAAAAATGTAATTTAACCCTGGTATAAACGGAACTTGCGTTTTTTTCAAAAGTAAATGGTAAAAATGTCAAGAAAATAAATTTAGTGCCTAAATTGTTTACTTTAAAAATATAAAAATCAAATAACGATATATAGGTATTGGATTCCTACTATAAACTCTTCGCGATTTAATAGCTGAAAGATATATTTAATTTTAAACCATCACAAATTTGACAAGAAATGCCACCATCTATCGAATAGCCCAAAAGAATCCACCACTTCATTGTCACTGACCAAACAAAACTTAATGCTAAAATAAATGGAAAAATAAAACAAAAGACCTACTAGCTAATAATCATTCACAGCTTGCTCACTTGAATTGTAAGTTATTTCAGAACCAGCTAAGCCATAAATTCATGCCTATTTCTGGCTATGATACAAGTAACGAGAATACAAGGATTTTGTGAACATAACTGACCAAATCTTTGATTTAGTACTATGACCTAAAACCATTACAAGTAGAGAGCACAGATTATGTTCAACCATATCATACTATTACAAAATTGTGAAAAATTGTCTTGCACCCAACAAGAACAAGACAAATGAGATTGACAACATTGCACCTGATTTACTTTCAATAACGTCACTTATCAAGATTCCTCCTACCTGGACAGAAATTCAGAGATCACTCACTTTAGAGCTTATTAATTTGTAGCATTGATAAAGCCTGCAGCAGCGACAAAAAAAAACCATTTTCATAAACAATAGTCTTACTTCTTCCGCTGCCTATGTTTAACTTTCACGAATTTTCGACCAGACTTGTCACCCCCACCCGTGCCCAATGAGAAACTCCCTCCTGCATTAAATTCGAGACTGCCAGAAGCTTGAAATGGAGATGGATTCTGTGGGGCGATGTTCTGTTGACTCCCAAACTGGAAGGGACTAGCTCCTGTTGGGGCTGGTGCTCCAAATGCAAAATTTGATTGAAGTGGGGCAGGTTGCTGGCCAAACACAGGAGTTGCGGGTGGAGTTGCTTGAACTGTGTCTTCGGCCATACTGTCCTCCATGTTCATCTGATCATTATTAACAGGAGCTGAACCAAATGAGAAGACGGGACTAGAACTTCCAAAAGCAGGCTGGGTGTTGGAAGTAGCTGTAGCAGAAGTGAATGAAAACTGAGGAGTTGATGCAACAGCAGAGGATCCAAACATCATGGGAGAACTGGTAGAAGTAACAGTAGATGTGGATGATCCAAAGGAAAACCCAGGGGTAGATGAAGATGATGAACTAAAAGATGAACCAAAAGAAAACCCGGAGGAAGGTGAAGATGTTGAACTAAACGAAGAGCCAAATGGAGACTTGTTGGGCTGCCAACTTGAAAGCCCAAAAACAGAAGAACTTGTGCCACTACTGGAGCTAACAGGGTTGGCTTCTGAAGAAGCAGCAGGTGTACTCTGCCCTGAAGTTGTACCCGCGTTGAAAATGTTTGTGGGGGAACTAGAAGAAGTAAACAATGAACTACCTGAAGCAAAACCTGTGCTCCCAGTCAACCCAAATAATGGGGCTGATGCAGATGAACTAAATGTTACTGGCTGACTCACAGAAGAAGTTGCAAATACACTGGTAACAGAAGATGCCAGAGTACCAGGAACAGACCCACTTGTAGTGTCAACGACAGAACCCAGAGACTGGCTACTTCCAGTAGTCGCAACTGAGGAATTAAAGCCAATAATGCCACTCCCTGTGCTTCCAACTGCAGCAGAAGAGCTCCCAAAAATGCTGTTCTTGTTTTCCAGTGGTTCTGAGCCAGAAGATGACACAGGTAAACTTGTTGATGGTAAAGGAGTAGATCCGAATTTGAAAACTGAAGTTGTGGGAGATAAAGATGCCACTAGGGAGGAGGAACTGTTATTAGCCACTGCAACTACAGCAGGGATGGTAGTTGTTGTGCCAGGGCTAGTGGAGGTTACAGTGGCACTACTGCTGCTGTTGCTTGCTGCAAGTGATGAGCTACTAAATATATTCGCATTTGTAAAATTGTTTGTAACCACAGAGGAAAATGGAGAGGGGCTTGAAGCAGCAGATCCAGTATTTAGATTTGAATTGTTGCCAAAAGTAAATATATTTGTAGATGATGGCATCAATGCTGAAGAAGCGGCTGGTACAGACGACTGGGTGGAGAAACCAGTGAATATATTAGCCTTAGCACCAGCATTTTCTAAAGCAAGTTTTGGCATTGAATCAACAGCACCAGCAACAGGACTTGAGCTGCAAATGAAGACGACGTTTAGGATACTGATTGTTGTGGTACTTCACTGAATATAATGTAGATGACTCCATAATTGAACAGTGAATCAAGAAAAACAGAAATATATAAATAACAAAAATCCAGGTCAATTTGCAAAATGTAAACACAAGTTCAAATTTCACTCTAACTATGAAAGTAAATTTAAGCCACAACAAAAATATCCTATGCGAGTAAAAGATCAATTGAGATTTAAATGCAAGCCAAAATTACATACACTAACCTGATCAAGCTTCTTGGATTTGAGTCATAAGAAGAAATAAACACAGTAGATTCACCACCAGATGAGGAGAAAGTAAATGGCACTTGGGGAACCTTGTCAACAATTTTGTTGAAGCCAGAATTAACCAAAGGAACCTCAGCCCCCGACTCTTTTGACGATGCAACCTTCTCCAAACCAAATAGTGGACTAGGCTTAGTAGTGTCCTTTGATGGAGCAACAGCAGCCGTCAGCTCAGTTGATGGAACAACATTATTCCCAAAGTTAAACAGGGGAGATTTAGCAACTGATCCATTAGACGTAGTAGACTTGTTAGAGCCTAAACTTGTGTTAGAAGCTGTTGTAATTGCACCTGTAGTAGGCTTAAACATAGGATCAGAGACAGATGAAGTTATAAAGGTCGATGCATCAACCTTCTCTTCCACGATAGACCCATCAGCTGTCCTAACGTGAGGTTTACCATCTATTGTAAAATTTTTGGACGGCACAAGCACAGATGAACCCAGGGGCTTCTCCAGTCCAGCTGTTTCAATAGAAGCGGCAGTTTTATCAGCCAAAGCAGTCGAGACTGTTGTTTCTTTACCCGAAGTAGAGAAAGGAGAAACAGCTCCATTAGGATTGGCATCATCATCCAGCTCCAGATAATCCTTTACAAGAGATAGAGTAAAAAAAAAACAACAGTGAATAATCACAATGACATTGAATCGCATTTTTCATTTGGAAAGTCATTCAGTTTAGTTTGTCAAACAAAAAATCTAAAATATCTAAGAAAATTTCCTGACAACTGCTTTAATAATCATCATTTGGGGCATTAAAATAACAAATGACTGTTAACAAGATTAATAGTACCAGCTCTTTCCACTGAGATATACAAAATAATTAACCTAAAATTGTATTAAATTAACAAATACTTAAAATAACAAATAAAATCATCCCAAAGAAATTAATAAAGTAAAATCACAAACCTCAGGTGCACTCATATGGAATGCCCTCTTTTTTTGTGGAGGATGATACCCTGGTTTTTTTCCAGAGGAATCTCCAGATTTTAAAATAGAAATATCTTGCTTCCTTGGGACTGTAGCATTTGCATCACCAGGAATCATTGCATCAGTAGGAGCAACCAGTTTTGATGAACCATTCTCGGTTTCATCTATCTTTGATTTTAACCTTGGAGCACCAGCAGACAAATTTTTAAGTGTGTCATCCAATTGATTATCCCGTATGTTATCCAGGAATTTTGATGAATCTACTGTATCCATACTTCGAAGAGCCTGCCCTCGTAGCATGGATGAAGACAACTTTGTTGGGGATTTTTCTTTAGGAGAAACCAACTTATCAAGCTGCTGCAGTATTTTTGAAGCCATCTCACTAGATTTTGAGGGTAAAGGAGGAATGCTGGTACTGGGCATGGTGTCATCTACAGTCTCTGCAGACAATTTTGAATGTGTATGCCTAGCTTCACCCAGCAGATTAGGCTTCTGCATGGAAGACGAAGGTTGCTGAGCAGCATCAGTACCAACTCCACTCCTATCTATAGATAGAGGGTTGCCCAAATGAGATAAGGTCAATCTATTAGAAGATAGAAGATTAGACTTGTGACGGATTCGGCGTATAGGACCAAAAGATCCTATATCATTATCTAATACAGAACTTCTACGTTTTAATAACTGCAAAAAAAGGGAGGGAAAACAAAGGAAAAACCCAGTAAAATATCCTTTAGAGATCTTAAACACAAACTAAAAATGATAGGACTTGCAATCATAAGTATCAGTACCCCTTGTTTAGATCCAGAAAGCATTTGATGATCAATTACGTGCTGAGCTGAAGATGATGGCTCACCTTCGACAGCAGCCTTGGTACCCTGTAAGAGAAATCACATATAAATTTCAACACCAGAGATATAATGATAAAAAATATCATTCAGTAAACAGGCGAACCTTGGGCACAGAGCCTGGATGAACTCTAGAATAAGGTGTTCGAGCCATATTATATATTGCTGATCTGCCACGAGATCTTGGGGTCACAAAACCATTTTCATGAACCCTAGTAAGGGCAGTAGCCCTTGGCACAATTGACATAATAGGGGATTTTTGAGCAAAATTTTGACTTTTCAGTAGAGTTGGATCCTCCCTGGGAGAACTTCGCAAGCCTAACATTGATGGTGATAACTTTGAAGACCTACTACCCATGTAAGCCTTGGCAAGCTCCGCAGGGGAAGCAACATCATCAACAGAAACCTATAGACGTAATATATAGAAGACAGATGAATCGAAACAGGTAATCAATAATTTTACAAATACGATGAAACATATATATGAAAGATAGGTATGAAGCAAATCATCAGAGTTGAAGTAACCTTTGAAACATATGGGGTTGAAACAAGATCCATCACATTTTCTAGTGCTGGAGTTTTGGGATATTCCTCACTTTGTGCATGAGGTAAAATTGGATCTGATGGAATCACTTCTGTGTTCTTCCTT
>Ga0209700_102433_pt1 | contig 37716 bp, 18 predicted proteins | sample SiratroredBW_FD_187528 | JGI IMG/M metagenome (GOLD analysis project Ga0209700, IMG submission 187528) | Root nodule microbial communities of legume samples collected from California, USA - Siratro red BW (SPAdes) (version 2) | ecosystem: Host-associated > Plants > Roots > Nodule | place: USA...
ATATTGAATATAAAAAAATAATATATATATATATATATATATATATATATATATATATTTTTTTTTTGCTTTCACCTCATAACTATCCATTTAGCAAATAATGTTTGCTATATCAAAGAAAGTAATACAAAAAAAAGCTATTTATAGATTAATATTTAGCTATCAAATGAAATAGTTGTTAATTGTGATCAAAATAGTTACTAAATTAAATTTTAGTTGTTAAATAACTACAAAATAAAAATAATGATCAAATTTAGTGATCAATTAAATCAAATAATTGGTATCTAACATTAGATACCAAAGTTTTAGTGACCTATGTCATTAGATTCTAAATTGATATCTAATTAAGTTAGAGACTAATTTAGAATCTAATGGTATAGGTCACTAAAACCTTGGTAGCTATGTTAGATACTAATTATTTGGCTTAATTGGTCACTAAATTCAATCATTGCTTTTATTTTATAGTTATTTAGCAACCAAAATCTAATTTTGTGACTATTTTAATCACAAATAGTAACCATTTCATGTAGCTAAAAATTAATCTCTAAACAACTTTTTTTCTTATAGTGAATTCTTCAATAATCTAAAATTAGTTTATTCTTGGTTTAGTTTATAGAAGTTATTTCCTATTAACATTTTTAAAATCTAGTTTTTAATTCATACACAAACTAATTTCATTTTATGAAAAAAATAATTTAATTTCTTTTTATATTTTTCTCTTATAAACTTTCTAAAGAAATGGTTCTTTATATTCTTCGCATTTGAAATTTGAGGTAGATGGTTTTTGTCTCCCAAAGTTACAATAAAATATCATTTTAGTTTCTAAAATTAAAAAAGAAACGTTTGTGATCTTGAAATCAAATGACATTAACAAAAAAATGGAGTGATAAGATGATTAAAAGTGACATGTTTCAAAAATATTGGTAATATCACATCACCCTCTTCTTTTAATGCTATTAACACTATCTAAGTCTAGAGATCAAAACCTATTTCTAAAATTCGAAAAGGTAAATAATTTCTTTTGAAATTGTATTTTAACTAAAACCGAATTATCCAAAAATTTGGACAACTAAAAATCTTAGCCAAAGTTTCCGTACATTCTATCACCATTGTGCCCTCCAACATTGGAAATTAGTTCAGTACGGTTGTCTTTTATTTCAACAGTCAAAAGTAACACTATTTTTTTTTTTTTTATGTATTTTTTAGTTTTTTCGACTAAGAAACCTTCTCATAACTTTTCATCTACTCAATTTATTAAAAAACATTTTCATTTATTCCAGTTAGCTATGTTAATATAAATTTGGACGAACAACATCATCATAATAAAGTATACATGAATTTAGAAGCCAAAGAAATGTATTTTTTAGGACAATCTGATAAAAAATAGTTATAATAACACATTCTATATCTATAATTTAAATACAAATATGTTTATACTTATTTTATAAGGGAATTCATTTTCCGAACGGTTATATGAAAGTAAAGTCGATAGTATATTTTAGAATTATTAAGTTTGAATTTAAAAGTAAACTTTAAATTGACATAATCTTACAAGCGAAATAAATATAGAAATTTTTATTGTAATAATACCTTTTAAAACAATAATTCCTCAAATAACACTCATTCAACTTTATTTCTCAAACTAACATCTTTTATTGTGCATAACCAGAATTTTATTTTCCTTCTCAATTTAAATTTTACAATTTTAAAGTTTATACCCAATCAGAATTTTTTTATTTTTTAAAGTTTTATATTCTTTTTTTTTAAAGTATAAAATTTTTTAATTTATGTGTGACTTTTTTATTTTAAAAAATCTGAAAATACATAAAAAATATTATAAATATTTATTGTAGAATATGAGAAATTAATTTTTTTAAAATCAAATTTTGACTATATAAATAATATTTTAAAAAATTTAATTAAGAATGGTGAGGATAAATTAAAAATTAGTTGTGAAATAAAAATAATTAAACTATCTAAATATTTAATTTAATTTTAAAATAATAAAAATATTAAAATTTTGTGAATGGTTATCTTTATTAATAAATTAAAAATTTGAAATGAAATTGGAAATGTTAAAAGAAATTTAGGTAGTGTAATTCATAGATTTAAAAATAGGTATTTTTTTAAAGTAAAAACATTAATGAAAATACAATAAAAACTTGGAAGGGTTAATAAATCCTTCTAAATTTTTAATTTTATTTTTCTTCATGGTTTTAGTGAAAAAGCTTTTACTTATTTTTAAATCTATAAATTACACTGTCTATTTTTTTTTTAACATTCCCAACTTCATTTCAAATTTTTAATTTATCAATAAGGATAATCATTCACAAAATTTTAATATTTTTATTATTTTTAAATTAAATTAAATATTTAGATAGTTTAATTTTTTTATCTCACAACTAATTTTAAATTTATTCTCACCACTTTTAATTAAATTTTTTAAAATATTATTTATATAGTCAAAATTTGATTTTTTAAAAAATAATTTCTCATATTCTAAATAAATATTTATAATATTTTTATCTATTTTTAGATTTTTCAAATAAAAAAGTCACACAAATTAAAAAATTTTATATTTTAAAAAAATATATATAAAACTTAAAAAAGTAAAAAATAAAAACCTTTCAGAATTCGGTTTTCAGGTACTAGAATTTTGATTCGGTATAAACTTTTCAATTCTAATTCGGGAGAATAGAATTCTGATTATGCAGAGTAAATGATGTTAGTTTGAGAAATAAAGTTAAATAGGTATTATTTGGAAAATAATTGTTTAAAATAGTATTATTAGTAAAAGTTTCAATAAATGTAATTATAAATAGAAAGTACTTTGTTGAATTTTGATAGATGGAACCTAGTGAAATTAAACAAGAATAAAACTAAACTTTGAAAACTAGAAAAAATGTAAAGAAATTTGCAAATGTAAAGAAAGTTTACAAGAGAAAGGGAAAATAATAAATATTAACCTACATAATTAATAGGGCTTTGAAATTTGCAAGAAATGAAAAAAAAAAATACGCTTAACCAATAATCCATGATGAAGAATTTGTATAAACTATATAGAAGGTTGGTGAGTAAATACTTTCGTTTTTTCTCTATCTAGTTTCAATCACTATTCTTGAAATACTGTGTTTCGTATGGGCTCACTTTTTCGTCAGCGTGAAAATTGTATTACAAATGTTTGAAGAAAATATCAAAATAGTTTTTATATATTAGCTTCCGTTAAATTGTGACGGTATTAAAATTAATTATCTGATAAAAGGTTATTACAAAAAAAGTTAAAAATATATAATTTTTTTTACTTGTTGCTCACCTTAATTAATTTCAAGTCATTACTAACTATTTATTACTCTTTTTAATAAATAAATAAATATTTATGTTTGTGTTGATTAATATTGATTAAGTTTAATAGAATTCACTTAATATTTAATGATAATAAAATTAACTTAGACAATTATAAGATAATGTTAATTATTTTTAAATTTTCTTAATAAATAAAAATATTTGTATTAGTGTCAGCTAATTCTAACTAAAATTTTAATATTGAAAATAAGTAAGATTATATTTATCTAATTAAGCTAATCTTATTTATTTCTAAAATTCATTTAGTTAGTATTTTTAAGCTGAGACTAATTTTATTTATCTTATTATTTGTTTTAGAGTTTATTAGATCAATGTTAATATAATATATCTTTGATATTTATTTAAGTTAATTTCAACTAAATTAACACTAATTTTATATGTTAAGAATTATTTTTAAACAAAAAGGTTTAAATTAAAGATAACAAATCTCTTCGCTCATAATTTTCTTTTCTCATTTTTTGTGTAAATCTTCTTACATTTATATCATTAATTCATATGCATCTTCTCCACTCATACTTTTTTTCTTATCTTTTGAGTCGCTCAAGCCAATATTACTTTTTAGTCGGTCAAGCCAATGCTACTTCCCATAATTAATTAACATTTAGTATATATTGTCTGTCTTAACCTGGGTTTCAGTCATCCGCTATAGGGAGTCGACACAAAGGTTATATGGAAAGTTATTTTTTCGACTGATGCAACATTATAAGTTAACGTCTACTATTTGTCATTTATGTTGGCTATTTTCCATTTGCTTCGGTTCTTAGTCGATGCTAAATCCAAATTTTCTCATAGTAAAGTAAATTGCACTAGTGATAATATTTCATCCCAACTTCCTAAGTGATCTGATAAAGAAGTTCTTAGTAAATCTTTCAATAACTGAATTATTCTTTCAAATTGGTCATTTGTATAAGAATGGTAAGTAGAATTGAGCTTTAGTTTAGCTCCTCAGGCTTCATATAAAGTCTACCAAAACTTAGAAGTAAACTTGAGATCTCTATTACTGATTATATTAAAATGTACACCATGAAATATGATATAATCTCTTCGATATATAATTGTGCTAGCTTTTCCATGGATATCCTATTTTCACTAGTAGAAAATGGGTACTCTTGGTCAATTGTCTCTTATTACTCATATAATATCATGCCCTTGAAATTTCATTATAAATAGGTAACAAAATTAATAAAAATATTATCCCACTTCAACATTGGTATTTTTAATTGTTGAAACTTACCTCCCAATTTTTAACGCTCCATCTTTGATTTTTTACAAGTCAAACAAGTTTATACACATCTTGTCACATCTCCTTTTGTGTTAAACCACCAAAATAATTTCTACATATTTTAATACATCTTAGTCATGTTAGGTTGTAAAGTAACTATACTTTTATGTCCTTTCCATAATCATATTTCACAACTTCTCATCCCTTACACATATTTTTTGTCTCTAAATTTCAAAATGTCATTAAATCCCAAAGAAAATTCCTTAGCTAGATCAATACCCAAAATTTTTGTCTTATGTAACAAACTACGATCTACTACTTTTTTTAATTCTTAAAAAAATCATTAGTTATTTTAAAAAAAAAGTGAAATTTAAGACTAATTCATCCTCATAAACTTTGTTTATAAGGTGATGTTTACAGTCACTTATATATTATAATTTGTTTTTTATCTTTAGTCAATTTGAGCTCTTCAACACACCCTCTCACATCAATGATTGGACATAAGCGTGGGACTATAGAGAATCCTATAGCAGATGACACAATAGATCAAACAAACTTGACTAAGATAGGCTGTAAATGACTCTGATATCATCTTAAGCTAATGAAATTTCAATCTAACACATCTTTACAAAACTAACTTCTAAGTTGAGGTTTGCATACACCCACTTATATATTATAATTTGGTCTTATTTCTAGTTGATGTGGGCTCTTCAAAAGTTAAAATTTTTGTTACATTTATTGTGGCCAAAAGATAAAATTCATATCTTTAAATTGCTCAATCAAATTCAACTCCTTTACCATATATATATATATATATATATATATATATATATATATATATATATATATAGTCTTAAATTATTTTTCTGCTCAAGGTCTTTGTCACCACACTTGCCTTGCTAGGATGATATATTAATTGGAAATCATAAACTTTCAAGAATTCCACCTATGTTTAGTACCAAATATTTAATTATTTCTAATAAAATAGATACTCCAAACTCTTGATCATATAATACATCAAAATGTAGCATTGTAAAGATAATTCCCCAAGTATTTAAAGCAAACACTATAACTACCAAATCTAAATCATGACATGAATAATTTCTTTTACGAATTTTCAAGTAACATCAAACATATGCACAACTTTCTTATCTTGCAATACAATATAACCAAGATTCTAATAAAATGCATCATAGTATACCTCAAAAATTTACATGGATCAAGAATTATTAATATTGGTGCACTGATTAACCTTTGGTTCAGAAAATAATGTTCACACTTGTCAATCCAAGCAAAAGGATGATCCTTGCCAATTAGTTGTGTAGAAGGTACCACTATTTTAGAAAAATCCTTAATGAATCTTCTATAATAATTAAGCGCACAAAAATCTTAATTTCATAATCTATTTTAGGATCTTTCCCCTAAAGAATTGCATGAATTTTTATAGGATCAACTAAAATCTATTGAGCTAATATGATATGTTACAAAAAAATACACTTTTGACATCTAGAATTCACACTTAGTCATTTTATCATATAATTGTTATTTTCTCATAATGTCCAATATTATTCTAAGGTGTTCTTCATGTTTCTGTGGAATACGAGAAAAACAAATATTTCATCTATGAATACAAAAAGTAAAACCTTGTCCAAAAATTAAAAATAAAAATATCAAAATCCATAGTCCTAGATGTTGATCAAGCTTTCACTAATAGCCTTTGGCAACACCTATTTAAATTAAACAACACTACATTAACAATGAGTTGAACTTACATTCTAAAAAGTGATGCCCAATCCGAGGTTCTAAGTAAATGCCTTGAGATGTATTTACAATGTTTTGTTGGTGAAAATCCAAAAGAATGGCCTAAATTCTTAACATGGGCAAAAATATGGTACAACAATTCCTTCCAAACCAGCCTTGGAATGAAATCATTTCGAGCGGTCTATGGTCATGACCCACCTATCATAACCAAGTATCATAATGACCCTCCATCCTTACAAGGTTTGTCACCCCAACATAATGAAATTCTATCACAGTTGAAGAAAAATCTATTGAAAGCTCAAAATTACATGAAGAATTTGCTAAAAGAAAGACTCCAGTGGACTTTCAAATAAGTGATTTTGTGTTTGTCAAATTGCAACCATATCGACAATACTCAATGCACCTTCACAAAAACCAAAAGTTCAGCCTTCGATACTTCAATCAATTTCCTATCATTCAAAGGATTGGCTCAGTTGCAACAATACACCCTATTTTCTATGTTTCAATCTTGAAGAAATGGTATGACGATCATCAACAATCATATATATTATTATCTCTAATCACAAATGTAGAGGCCCACTTACCCAACTAAAACATGTTTTAGCATCCTGCATAATATTACATGGTACCAAACAAGTTCAAAAACTCCTCATCCAACGGGAGGGTCTTGATACAAATAATAAGTGGAAGGATATCAATGTCATCAAAGGGACTATCTAAATTTTAACCTTAAGGACAAGGTTGATTTCAATGACAAAGGAAATGTTATGGAATAAAATGGTCAATTGATAAAATGGTAGATAAGGACAACAAGCTTATGGTAAAACAAAAAGGTGAAACCAATAACTAGGTGACACATACAGACGGGAATAAGAAAATCAATGACAATGAGTGCAAAAGGATAGCCAATTAGAACCTGAAAGATTTTAAGTGGTCAAACTATTTTAAAGAGTAACACTAAAAGGAGAGGGTATAAATCATTTTTCAGAATAGTCTCTCTTGGATTCTTAAGAGATTTTTTTGTTCTAATATCTATATCAACATTCACTAATGCAATGGATGGATCCTTTAGAGATTTTTTTGTTCTAATATCTATATCAAACATTCACTAATGCAATGGATGTTTTTTCTTTCTCTTAGATATTATTTCTTTTCATCCTCTCTGTCTCAATCTTGTTTGTGACATATTATAGGCAATATCAATTAATCATATAGTACATGTTGAAACATGTTTTGGAGGCTTTTTCTATAAAAACGTCAAATATTGTCATCATTTAAATTTGATAATCGTATTTATTAGTCATTTGTCGTATGAATATCATTGTAATGAAAATATTGTCTTATCATTATGCATTAATAACATTCAATTAGTTTTCGTTTAAAAACAAGACTTATTTTGTTTGTTGTATGCATGAAAACGATGTTTATATATAGTTATGACCTTCTTGATATTTGAAAAAACCCGAAAAAATGAATTAAATTCTTTAAAAAATTTTGACTTATCCATTTATTAATTCATAAAAATATTCTTGCACTAGTCTTTTCCTTGAAATATTAGGAACACGGTATCTAACGTAATTTTTTTAGCATAACTTTCGTATTAGTTAGAATCTACTAAAAATTATAAAATTTGATGAGTTACACAATTTATTTAACAATTTTCTCTTCTGGTTTTAGCTTTTCAAATGTGATTTTTAACATATATAAATTAATTTTACTTTATCAAATCTCTAATTTTTTTTTCCTCTTCAAAGAATGTTTACTAGTAAGAAGTTTGTGTTTACAAACCCTAGCTCTATATTTATATATAAGATAGCTTTCATTATGAATCACAGCAAATTAATTTAACATCTCTATCAGTACATGCATTACACGAAACACCCATAATTACAACTCAGACTGATTTTTAATCGAAACTTCATTTCAGATTAGTGGGCTTATCCAGATGAAATAGATTAAGGTCAATTTTTATTTAAAACTGTCATGGTCAACCAAAGAGATCCAAAATTAATTTTATAAAATGCATATATCACCTTGAAAAATATACGAAGATTTTATACGAATTAGAGATTACATACGATTTAAATATATAAATATATAGTTGAATATAAATTTTATATAATTAATTTTGTGAGATTAAGTTAAGTTTAAAGTGTATTTTTTAATAAAAAGTTACTTTCTAATAAAATCAAAAGTTTATTAGTAATTTTGATGCTGTCGAATCACGAACCAAAGTGATGCTTTCCACATTTTCACTAAGGAAATTATTAGAACTCAACGATTTAAATTAATTTATCTTCGAACGAAAGTTATCGTTTTATCGTGTTATAATGCGCGCGCATTTGGTGAATATGAAAAAGTTGTGGTGGTAACGTCTCATTTCACTCACCATGCATTTTAAATTTTTCTCTCTTTTTATTTTATAGCAATATTATATTGAAGTTTCTTATAAAAGCTACACTAACTTCTCTTAATTATTTGTTATATTTATGTTTTGTACGCACTAATTCATTGCAATAAGAAAATTACTTTGACAATTTCTATAAATTACACTATTTTTTATTTATTTGAAAATTATTTTATTTTGTAGTTTTTTTAAGATAATAATTGTAAATGTATAAATTAAAATTATAACATTAAAGTTTATGATGTTTAAATAGTAGAGTTGAAATGTCAAAATTTATATTTATAACGATGTTTAATATAACTCATTTATTTTAAAAAATAATTATAGTTGTGTAAGGGATTATGAGTCCAAGTTTTTTTGTGATCTTTTCTTCATTATCTTTATATATGTTAGTCAGAGTCATGAAGGTAATTTTAATTGATATTTTTTATTGTTGATAAAAAAGATAAAAGTAGATGAATGCAACATGTCGATACACACTCTAATGCATTGGTACACTCTCCCTCGAGCGGAAGACTTTTGATACAAGGATTAAATTGTATTCATCTGAGTCGATCACCATTATAAACCTTTGGCTTTAATACCACTTGTTAGGAAAATCGATGGAATAAACACCAGGGAGATCAAACAAGAATGAGATAAGAGTCAAATTCATACAAGGGAATGACACTACCTTCAATCCAAAATCTTAAGGCATCGAGTTTGTGGGTCTTTTTTCTTATATGTTGCTCAACTTTCTCATTTATACACATTGTGGGACTTAGACTCACACTTTGATACCCAACAAATTTATCTTTTTTTTCTCTTTATTTTTTTTTCTGATTTTTTTTTCATTAATGAAGGTAAAAATTCAAATCATAATTATTTTAGGTTATTTAAAAAAATTAAGAAATGTGAATGTAATTTATTAAATTGTTATTTCCTTTTTATATGCTTATTTTTTAGTGTATATAGAATTCTAACAAATTATAATTGTTTAACTAAAAAATCCATTATTCTTAATAGAGATGAAAACGAAGTGGAACACGTATAAGATTGTTGATATAATTTCTATTTTGTTTAAAATAAAACTCATACTTATTTAGCTTATTAATGGATATAAAATTTATTTTCATTCATGTCTTTGTCAGTATAAGTTAAACACATACTTGATGAAGTATTTATTCTTTCAGAAGAATAAAAATAAAAAATGAATATAACATGATATTATTAAGACATTAACGTAAAAAAACCTACATTCTCTTCTTTACATGAAAAATATAATTTCACAAAGATGTAAAATAGTAGTAAATAAAATAATAATATTTTAGTAATTTATAACAAAAATAATTGGAAAGAGAAAGCAAAGATGTTCTGCTTTAAAGATTGAGACTATAATTCTTCTTTCTTTTATGCCACGATCAAAAAGTGTGTCAATTCTAATAAGATACAAAGGCTGGTGGATGAGATTTGGTTTTTGAAGATCCTAAAGATATTGAGGAAAAATTATTTCCTTTTTATAAAACTTTATATGATTCTTTTGATACTAATGATGTCTTTATAAATTTCATGGAAGATATTTCTGAGGACGAGAACTCTATGCTAGTTAGGTATCCTTCCAATGATGAGATTAAAAGGTTGTCTTTGTTCTCAACTCTGATAATGCTCCTGCTCCTGATAGCTTTGGAGACTCTTTCTTCCATGGTTGTTGAGACACTGTGGACTCTGATGCTTGTAATGTTGTAAAAAAATTTTCTCTCATAATTGGATCCTCTCAAGAATGAATGCTAATGTGATTTCTCTTATTCTTAAAATTCATGGGGCAACTTCTATAAAACACTTCAAGTTGTGGCGAATTTCAAGTTTAAAATCATTTCAAAAAATCTTAGCTGACATGTTAGCTTCCATTATTGTCAGGATTGTCTCTCCCAGTCAAAATGGTTTTATTAAAGGCCGAAACATTAAATATTGTATTAGTATCACTTCGGGAGCCATTAACATGCTTTCTAAGAAAATATCTGATGGTAATGTGGCTTTCAAGATTGATATTTCCAAAGCTTTTGATACTTAGTTGGGATTTTCTCCTTCAGGTGCTAAATCAGTTTGTTTTTCACCATACTTTCTTCCAATGGATTTTGACTATCCTTCAGTCTGCTAAGCTTTCTATAAGGGTTAATGGTAGTTTGGTTGGTTACTTTTCTTGTGTAAAGGGGTCAGACAGGGTGATCCACTTTCTCCTTTACTTTTTTATATTGCTGAAGAGGTCCTTAGTAGAGGGATAACCAATCTTATTCTAACCAAGTGATAACACATGTTTGATTCAATTCTTTTCTTATTAATTACATATTTTTAGCATACATCTTTGTTGTTATTTTCAATTTTAACTAAAGAATTTGCATTTATAAAAAAATATAGATATTTTAGTAAAAGTTGTCAATTTTATTTTTTTTAAGCACTTAATAGATTTCTAACTCATGGATGGTTAAATTGTTTAGGATGAAGAGCTGGAAGAAAATTTTTACGCTGGCTGGAATGAGAGAGTGTTGGACAGGGAGAAGATTACTGGAAAGTTGAAAGACAAATCTGTCAAAGAATTTTGAAAAAGGAGGAAGGGCAATTTCAAAATTTTGCATAGAATTTTATTAGATACATATATATAGGATAAAAGAAGGGGATTCTGAAGGCAGAGAAAGCAATTTTTCAACAACTTCATTTCCACAACCGGGAGAAAGGGGTTTCGAACCATGGAGAGTGTGCTTCCAATTTCTTCACTTTTTCATGTTCTATTTTCGTTTTTGGAGTTAGAAATTGCTTCTATTCAACATTTACAAGAGATTCACCGATTCAATTTGCGTTTTGGAGGTGTAGCTGTTGCATCTAGGTTTTGTTACTACGGTAAGGAATTTGTTTTTCTCTTTGAACAATTGTACTTTGATTCTTTTGTATTTCTCCTTGTTAGTGATTTCAATTTTTAAACTATTAGTAGTAAAATTTTCTCATATAGATTGTTTCTTCCAATATCTTTGTTTTACTGTTAATTGTTATACAAAATTTGACTTTCAATGATTCATTTTAGTATATATTTTCAGAATGTTATAATAGTTAGAGTTAAATTCATGATTGAAATTTTTAATTAGGATAAATAAAATGATTGATTCACTGTTAGTTGTTGTAGGTTAGTTTCATATAATTTTAGATTTGTATTAGGTTATTCTGTTTTACTCTTTTAGTTTTTAATACAAAATCCATTGTGATAATTTTTGCAAAAGAAGAAATTGATAACTAATTTGATGAGTATTAAGTTTCCTAGGGAGATAACTTGGGTTGATCCTATCCTATATTAGGAGAATTCAACTTTATTTTGAAAACCACCAAGCATATTCTTTCAATGGTAGCCCTAAAGGGTTTTGTTTCCCTTCACATGTTTTATATGATGATGACATTTTTATGTTTTGCAGGGCCAATAAACACTCTTTTTCTAGTCTTATGAAGTTTTTATATTCTTATGGTTTAGCTTTAGGCCAATAGATAAACAATTCAAAAAGTCATTTCTTCGTTATTGGCGCTTCTCCTAGTTTCCTTTCTAAGATTAAAGATGTGTTTGGTTGCAGTAGGGGCAATATTACATTTAATTATCTTTGAGTTCTTATTTTTGTTGGTTCTCCTAAAGCTAGGTTTCTTCAGCTTCTTACAAATAAATTCAAATCTAAATTGGCTTCTTGGAAAAGGAAATCTCTTAGCATGATGGGGAGAACAGAGCTTGTTAGCTTTATAATTTATGTTTCTTTATCTTACAACTTTCAGGTTTATAGATGGCCCTCCAGCCTTCTTAAGCTTGTTGATAAATGGGTTAGAAACTTTATTTAGAAAGGTGATACTAATAAAAAAGGGTTATGTGATTGTTAATTGGGGTATAATTGATAATCCTAAGTTTGGGGGTGGGCTTCAAGTTATTAATTTTTAACTTGAAAATAAAGCATATCTTCTAAGGCTTGCTTGGGATTTCGCTTACAAATATCACCCTTGGATTTCTTTAATGAATGCTCAGTTTCTTAACTCTAAATATCATAAAGTTGGGTCTTTCTTTTCTTCCTCATCTGGCCTAGTATTAATGATTGGTAGGATGTCATTTTAGAGCACACTTTTTGGACTGTTGGGAGAGGTGATAATATTAATTTCTAGAATGGTGCTATGAGAAATGCAACTCTTTGCTTGTAGGTGTTCCTTATGTCAAAAGGATTAAATTGAAAGCTATTGTGGCTCAAGGTTGGAAAGAAAGTGGTTCTTGGGATCTTTCTCCTTCTCTTTTAAATACTTAAAGTCTGCATGCTAGAAGATTTTGGTTCTCTCACACAGCAGATTGCCAAAAAGTTATTTAAGGATTATAATCCTATTGTCAATGGGGTTAACTGATTTGGACTAGTTTTATTCCTCCTGCGAAGACTCTAGTGCTTTGGAAGGTTTTACATCAGAGGTTACTTGTATGCAAAGATATTCAAATTAGAGGTCTTTCTTTGTGTTCTATGTGCTCTTTGTGTAGGAAACAAGAAGAATCACTGTTCATTTTTTCTTTGATTGTTTTGTCACCTCTTAGATTTGGAATTATAACAAGCAGGTTTTTCCTGAGTTTTCTCCTTTTTCTATTAATGATATTATTGATTTCTTAATGGTAGCAGGGAGTCCCTTAGTTAATCTTGTCAAGCTGGCAACTATTACTTACTCTATTTGAATGATATAGAGGATGAGAAACCATGTTAGGTTTCAGAAAACATTTTTATCTGCTCGACTATCTAAATTGCTAAAGGTTTCATCAGAATAACAGATAATTCTTCCAAGAAACACATGCGCAATTACATTATTGACTTCTCTTATCTGAAATTTTCTTATATCACCACGCATTGTTAGAAATAGATCTCTCCTATTCAAATTATTTGGGAATTCCCTCATGTCAATTGAGTCAAGGTCAACACTGATGGTACTATTAGAGAGTGTCTGGGTTTTTTTTGACAAGTGCAAGTATTTTTCGTGGTAGTAAGGGTGAATATATAGGTAGTTTCTCCCTTTTCCTTGGGGTCCAAAAGTACTTATTTGCTAAGGTTATGAGAGCCATTTTGGCTATTGAGCTTGCTTGGAGCAAAGACTTTAGATGTATTTGGCTTGAGTATGACTCTTCCCTACTTTGTCAAGCGTTTAGTTAATTTAATCTCATTCCTTTGTCCTTGAGAGGGAGATGGAGAAAGTGTATAAGGATATGTAAAGAAATTGGATTCAAAGTTTCTTATATATTCCGTGAGGGAAACCATTGATTGTGTTGACAAGTTAGTTTTGTTAAGCCTCGAGAATAAGTTAGATTTCAAATGATATGATGTTTTACCTGTTGTTATTAAATTAAACTTTTTTCATAATAGATAGCAACTCCCTCTGTTTCATTTTCTTTAGCTTAGTTGGGAAACATTTGTCATATTTTCTTGTCATAGATTTGGCCTAGTTCTCCCATGATTTTTATCTTTTTTTTTTAATAATATGTTTTATGTCATGGTATATGATTGTTGAACTTCAAGGTGTCATCCTAACTAAATGTCAAAGTTCATAGTGATGCCTAACATAAATATAAATTTCATAAAAAGAAAATATATGGAAACAAGTAAAAAAGAGGCATATAAGTACACATTTTGCATCTAATTTAAAACTTAGATATTATATATGTTGTTAAGTTAATTCAAGTATTCTCCATCAATATTATAATGAAATTATACAATATTTATATATATGAGTTGATTTGTCATAAAAGCTCTTTTTAAAGACTAAATTATGTGTTTATTTTATTTTATTTTTTAAAAACCATATCATTTAAAAGGTAATTATACCACCTATATTGATATTCTCTCTCAAAATAACAAAAATCTTGTAATGTTTTGTGTGGTATATACAATTAAAATCGATTTAGGAATTAATTATTAGTGTAGATTAAAATACAAAGTAAAAGATTATATATGGACTTTAAACATTAATTTAACATGCTGAAACAAGTTAAGATGGTATTTTACCCTCTATGTATACACTATATGCGAATAAGAAAATTATTAAAAAATGTTATATTAAAATTTCTTTATAAACATAAGGATAAAAATAGAAAAGAAAAAACTCCTATTCAATACTTTGATTTATCCAAGTTAGGTTGATAATTTACTACTCCAGCTAGCTCAATTTATTGGGGTCATGTCAACCCACTTTTATTTTTTATTTTCTTAAAAGAATACTAACTTTAAATTAGCAATATAATAATTTTTTTGTTATGCATGTATATAAAATTATTAATAAGGTATCATATTATTAGAAATGATAACAGGACAAAGTGTATTTAAACTATACCCGTCTCAAAAGTAAAAAAAATAAAAAATAAAAATATATATATATATATATATATATATATATATATATATTCATTTTTATCCTCATCTTCATTAAATATGAAATTTGATTATAATCTCGGTTCCTTTTGGATACTTAACATACTCATAATTGTGTTTTTGCACCGTCTTAAATTTTATTTATATATTTTTCTTACAAAAGAAAAAAATTATAATAATAAAAAATGATGGTATTAAAGATTCAATATTAAAAAGATATATATTATAAAATGTATATCATATGATATGGGAAGATGAATGAAAGATTTCAGAAAAAAAATAGTTTTTTTATTGAGAACAAAAATAAAAAGTTGAATATATAAAAAATATGTCCGTTATAAATTTAATTAAAAAATAAATAAATAAAAGTATTACATTCTGATTATAAAATAACAAAATTAATAATAATTTAATTTTAATTCTGTTATAAATACAAAATAACATAATTAATATTAGTTTCTTTTAAAAAGTTTTTATCATAACTTCTGACAATATATACATATTTTCTTTTTTTTCAATTTGAAATTCTAAGAAAAAGAATATAATTACATAAATATTAAAATTGAGTATCAATTGTATGACTAATTATAATATTGAAAGAAAAGGTATTTTCAGGATTATTTTAATGAATTTGGTGAATATTAAATAATTTGAATTTTTAAAAGAAAAATTAAAAACTTATGTAACAAAAATAAAAAAAAATTAAATAAAACCAATAACTGAATAAAAAAGAAAATATTAATTTTTATACAATCTAATAAACTAAGAATTTAAACAATTTAACATTCAAAATTTATAATATTCTTAAATTAAAAAAAGTAAGCAGTAAATATTTACTCTTATTTTATATTTGATGAGACCAATAAAAGATTTCCTGAATTATAATAAGCACATTTAACCTTAACAATCGTTTCAAAAACTTTTATATGAAATAGTTAATAATATTTATAAATTATTCGTGCGTTAAAAACATTTTTTCTTTCTTTATGAAAATTATATTCAAGCATTTTCTAATTTTGTTCCATTATTTTTATAATTTATTTCTTTATGAAATTTATATTCAAGCATTTTTCAATTTTTAATTTATTAATTCTAGAACTGTTAACTTATTTTGTCTGTCTATGCATATGATTAAATTTTTTTAAACCCACAAAAGTAGGGTCTAGGCATAGTCCTAGCTGCCCCGTTTTTAGTACCACATTTAATCCTTTTCATTGTGTGTTTTATTAATATATATTCCTTTTTTTCTTCTTATTTTTGTCTGCTGTAAACTAATGAATAAATAAAATTTCTCATAAATTATAGAACAAATGCCCAACATTTGTCACTTTTCTTTTATGTAAAACAAAGTCAAAAGGTTCTTTAGACCCCTGATTTTCAGATAAATTTTAGTTAACCTAATTAGAAGAAAGATAAGTGCATGAACATTTTTACTCAAAAAAGGTGTATTATAAAGTGTAGAATGTTCTAATCTGTCTTCAAAGTGAGAAGATATGTTAAACAAAATGAAGTAATGACAATGATCGGAACATAAGTTTGCTGAAATAAAATTATTTAGTTTTGTATGCTTTATTTTATGTTTTATGAAACAGCTCAGTGGTATAAATTTATAAAATGTCAACATAGGCACTTATCAGTTTATTATATTCCTCTAAATCTGTCACTATGATTGTGGGAGAAGAATGAACCACTTCTTTTACTATATGCGCAATTTTTTTCTATATAATCATTAAATGTGTTTTGCCAACAACATTAGTATTTTTTAATCTGAAGAAAAAGGAAGAGTTTTAAATATAAGGGATAAAAAGTGGGATAGGGATTACATGGTTTGGCTCTTCCGCATGCATGGCTTGTTTGATACAACGGGTGTTATTATTTTAACTTGATATTATGTTAACATCATGGAAATTATACCAAATGATGCATTATAAGTGATAAAGTAAGTATCGTCATTACATATATTTTCATTAGTTTAAATAATATAAATATTCATCCATAAAAAATTAAAGAATTTCAAATATTGGAACTTGACATAGGTGAGTCAGCCACAATTCTTGCATTAACCTTATAAGAATTTAGAATTAATTTTAGAGTAGAATGATATTTAAATATTTTAATAATAAAAATGACAAGTATTTAAACAAGGATAGAAAATATTTTTCCTTTTTTTTCTGATTTTTTTATAGATTCCTAATCTTATATCAGAGACCATATTTAGGTTCGTGGCAGTGAGTACGACAAAGTGGTATGTTCAAAAGTTAAAATAGAATAAGTTCAATTTTTTTTATTTTTTCTTAGTTTAGTTCTCAAACTTCTTCCTTTTTTATCTGGTTATACAGCTGCATGTGATGTTTCATGTTTTAGAATAGATCTCTATCAGTTCAAAGTTCTAATTATGTGATTAAATCATTAAATAAGTACTCTTGACACAAGTTAGGATGTCTCTTCAATTTTATAAAATTGGAAAAAGTGTTTGTAGGTGTTATTATTCTTGAATAGGTAAGGAAAGTTATAATTCAGTGACTTGTAGACTGTTAATCTTAATTTCATTAGAGTTTTTAATATAGCATAATGTATGTTAAAGATACTTGATTTCCTATGTTCAAGTTTGTATAGGTTTAAAATTGGATGTCTCAAGAAAAGCTATAATCTGTGACTTGTAAACTCTTAATTTTAATTTCATTAGAGTTTTTAGTATATGAGAAATGTATGTTGAAATGACTTGATTTCTTATGTTCAAATTTGTGCAAGTTTGAAATTGGATATGTTAAAAAAAATTATAATTTGAGACCGTAGAATATTAATCTTAATTTCATTAGACCTTTTAGTCTAGGAAAAATGAATGTCAAAGTGACTTAATTTTTTATGTTCAAATTTGTCCAGGTCTAAAATTGGATATGTTATGAAAAGCTATAATCTGTGACTTGTAGAATGTTCATCTTAATTTCATTAGAGTTTCTAGTGTGAGAGAAATGTGTGCTCAAGTAGTTTGATTTTCTATTTTGAAATTTGTCTGAAATTGAATATGTTTTTGGCTTGAATTAGTTTGAGGATGTGTTTTAATTTTTGTATAAATTTATGAAAATATATTAGTTGGATGATGAATAATAGATTACATATGTTAAGATGTTATGGTTGAAATCAAGACATGGAATTTTCAAGAAAGAAAATAATCATGTCAAGATTATTAGGATGTATATTCTTATTGAAATTTGTCTAGAAAGAGATATCCTGACTATACCAGTAGTTCAAGATCATATAGAGAGATTATCAGGTGATGAGAGTCGAATGAGATTCATATGAATAACTGGGGTTTGAAATATACCCGGTCAAAAAAAACCATATAAATTAACCCTATCATATAAGGAGGATAAATGATTTCATGTTAAAAGGTGTGATGCAATTGGAAATTGTATGATAAATAAAAATCTTTACATTTAAGACATATTTTATATATATTACTCAAGTTATCATTAACGGCTTATATTATAACAATATACAATATGTTAGAGAAAAATTTGTTAGAAAAATTAAATTAATATACATATAACCTATAATCATTCTAGAAAATTTTTATTATAATATTAATAATAATATTAATATTTTTATTTTTATTATTAGAATTTTTATCATAATAACAATTATTATAATTAACTATCTAATAAGTAATTATAATAATAATTATTATTATTATAATTATATTAATAATTACTTTTTGACGGTATTTCGATAGCTAACAACATCACTTTAAGTTTACCTCACAGTCACCGATTTAACAACTAAACTTTAATTACTATCATTTTTTGTCGTTATACAAACTGATACTACTAAAATTATTTTATTATAGTTTCATTCGTATATTTGTGACAAATGGTATTGATTATTATTTCAGTCACAATTTGCTATTAATTTATTTTGATTGCTAAAACAAATCTTTTACTTTTATCGTTAATTCAGTTGTAAATATTAACCATTTAAGTTATTTATCGAAATCGAATTGGCCACTAAAATAATTATTTTTTAGATTTATAACATTATTTTTATTTTTCTTCGTATAATTGTCGGTTAGAGATTAAAATTTAACTTTCATAATTTTTTATCGTTATTTTAGTTGATAGACCACTAACAAATTATTATGTCGTTGTTTCGGTCACATATTTGTGATTTATATTAATCAGTCATTATTTCAATCATATTTCGTGACTAAATTATTTCAGATACTAAATAATCTTTCAATTATTGTTTTGATAGCTGATTTATTACTAATATGAATAGGTGTCTATTTTGATTACTAATTATAATCTTTTTATTTTGGTCATTAAAATCAATGATTAATTTTTTTAATAATTATAAAAAAAATTATTAATGCACCACTAAAAGGTGAATGATATATGTTTTTATTATATCAAATAGTGTGCTTATTAGCTTCTTCTTTATTATGTATAATGGCGATGACGGACTAAAACTTTTTATCTTTTTCAACTTTCATCTATGTTGAACCTGGTTTTATATACACTTTTGGTTAGTAATAAGCCAATTGTTTCTCTTAGAAATGTCAGCACAATGCTCTAAACATCTAAGATTTTAAAGCATTTGGAGTAAACAACTTTACAACACGAACTATAATCAATTATAATTATGCTTCCAAACAATAAGGTGAATGAATTAAGTGGAACTGTGACAATCATGAATTAAATAACTAAGTAAACCTTCATAGCCCACAGATTTTGTGGAGAACGCAATGATTAAGTTCAATGAATTGCACCATTTGTATCCTTCATGTCTTTGACTTTTCTATCTGTGCTAAGCACGCTTCACTTTGTAGATCAATTAAATATAATAAGTGAGAAAGAAGAGACTCCAACACATAGATCAATTAAAACCAATACATAACTTTTCTCTCTCATGAAACTTCAATGTTGGAAGTTGCACTTAAAGATGAAAAGCACATGATGAGTGTAACATGGTATTTCATAAATCCATTTAAGTTTCATAAAATTTTGTATACACCTTTTCGTATATTACTATTGAATGATTTACTTGTCTTTAATTAATTTTAATTTATGTCATCTAGATCAGTGTGTCATTGTGTCTATGTATGTTAGGTTCATATGCATTTGTATATTTTAACTTTAATTTAAAATAAAGTTTGTCGTAAAAAAATGGTTAATCGTTCTTGAGATGACGATGTACTATAAAGAATGTATAATATGACATTTTTATTTTTGGCAAATGGGATAATTTAGTGAAGACAAAGGAAAATTGTTGCATTCATAAATGTTTAATTTAAAATCAAATTAATCATTGAACAAATGAATTAATCGTATCAATGGACGGTAATTTTACATTTCATAAGAACAATGTAAAGTTTTTTTTTTTTTTTTAAGAGAATGAAAATGTAAAGTTGTTTACACTATCAGACAATTATAGATTTCTCTTCTTGACTTAACTATATACTGTTTTAAGATATTCTTATAATAATTAGTTTAGATGATAATTATTTAAAAGTCATGTCGTAATAATTTCTATTTGATTGATAGTAACAATACATGAAAATTAAACATATTATAAGATATATTATTAGTTTCCCAAAATACTAAAATCAAGTAAGTTATTTTAATATTAGAAACCAAAAAAGTTTATGCACTGTAAGTTAAAAACTAAAACATGATATCTAAGTGCAGATTTTTTACACTTTAGCTTTATTCATGTCAAAAAGTATTTGTGAATAAATTAAGAAAATATATATATTCAAATTGATTTGCAGCTGTCGCTGGTTTTCAATAGTTTCTTTATCAAAATTGTTTGCTCCACTGATATTTTCAATTGTGACCTAATTGGTTCACCAATTTTTTCATCAACCAGTTATTTTAATCTTCGTTTGTTCCCCACACAAAAAAGTATTTGTTTTGATTTTTATATAGCACCAGTGCATGCCTTCCACAGGTAAAAAGTAAGTGGAAAAACCATGAGTTCTTCTATATATAAATATAAACAAACTTAATCTTATAATCAATGTGTATTTGAAAGGGTTGGACGAAATTTTCCACAAAATTAGAAAAAGGGACAAAATAAATAAAATCAATTTTTCATAAATTAAAGCAAATAATTATAGACTAATTTTAGATTATGAATAAACTTATTTTTTCAAAAACCTTTACAAAGAAACATTTCCAAGCATACTCTTATTTCAAGGTGTTGCATTTGTTCAACATAGTGTATAAATAACATGAAAAGAATATTCTTTTTTAATTTTATATGCTTTAACTATAAGATAAAACTTATTTTATTGTGCATAAACTTGATTGTAGTACTATATAGCATCACTAAAGTTTGCTTGAAATAATTTAATGAAGTAATGGGTAGCATCGTGTGCCTCCCACACGAAAGTTAATTCAAGATTAATATTTAATAGTCTAGGGCACGCGGCTTCCACGAGAAAAAGTGGAAGTGCCAAGTTAAATATTATTGTGTGATTACTTTTAGTATGATTATGATATCATTAGGACCAAAGTGATATAAGTGACATAAGCATTTAAGATATACTTTAATGTTTAACCTTTTTATTCAGTAACTTTCAATATATAAATAAAAGGAACTGCTTTTGTAAGAATATTAAACTAGTGTAACATAGTAGCTTTCTTTACATTTAAAAACAAAATGTTACTGATATAAACACTTCTTATGTTAATCCTTAAATGATAGATTCAACTCCAATTCAGTTTGTAAGAAAATATTGTGAGTATATATTGAATTTAGTAACTCTAATTAACAAATTGAGGATTTCAATCTTATTAAGCAATAATTTTATCATCTTTTGGCATTCATGAATTTAGAAGTAAAATACACCGACATAATGAATTTCAATCTCTAAAATCGTGTCCTATATACTCTCCTTTTTCTTGTGAGAATAATTCGTATACTATACTGAAATTTCCTTTTCCATTAAAATATTAAATTTTGCTTCAAATCTCGACTTTGTTAACTTAATTACTGTTAATTGTTTGCGTTAACATTTTCATATTAGTTTATCTGAAATCTCTATTATTTATATTTCCATATTAACTATTTAATTTTTCATTATTCCTTGAATGCAAGCTTTTATTTATACTTTTATAGACCCCACCACATATCTCTTATAATGTTTATTTTTTATTTTAATTAAATTTTCGTATTTGACCTATACCTAAATTAAAAAAAAAGTATATTATAATGCGCAAGTTGTTCAGTAGTTTATTACCAAGTGAGTGCACCAAGTATTAAATTATTTCACTTTAATAAGCAATTAATTTCAAATTCAAAATTATATATATATATATATATATATATAACAGAAATTTCATCAGCCATGCATTTATTGAACAAGATTATTTCTTTCAGAGAAATATCTTTGTGCTAGTTTTAATCTCTAAAAGAAACTTTAATTCAGCAAACGAGGAAACATCTTCTTAATTACCACATTTTAGTATCAAATAGCCTCCACTCCTTATAATGTTTCATCATTAGTGTTTGAGAAATTCATATAGAAAGTTATAGTGACAAGAGAGAAAAGAAGAAGAAAATGAAATATAATAAATTCACATAGGTGGACATTTTGTGTTTAGAGGTGGTTTATTTCCCGAGAAATTTCGTTTTTTTTTTGTACAAATACATAGCAATTATTACGTTATCATAAATGAATTTAGCACTTGCTGGGATAAACTTTTTCTCTAAAAACTTCTAATAGAAAAACTAAAACAATTGTTTTTATAAACTAAAATTAGTCTATGTTCAAATTACAAAATTTCAAAAGTTATATATAAAGCAACTTCTAGAACTTCAAATTTATTAAATTTTTTTTATAAGAAAAGACAAACATTCCCCGCACGTACATGAAAAATGAAAAAATGTGATGATATGCATGTTCAAAACCTGAAAAAATTAGGTCAGATTGTGGCAGTACATTTTAATTTCCAAGATTGGGATATTGGAGCTTAATGGGATTCCCACGTAGCCCACAATGCTCTCTCTTTCATGCCCAATGAGCAAAGAATGAAAAGCACCACAATTTGTAGCATAAAGTAGAACAATATTATATACTTCACCTTACACCTTGCTTATCAATCTATCATAGTGGACATGATCATCCATTTTCCCTTCTCATTCTCTTTGCCATATACCACCATTTCTTAATCACCAAACCAACACCTGTAAATTGTTGTTGGCCTCCTTACACGTGTCACACTTCACACTTTAATCACTAATTTTTCTCTTTTTTATGCCATTTTAAATATATATATAAACCCATTTTCAAAAATTACCAAGTTGACATAAAAATAATATTAAACCCTCATCTCTCTCATGTGTGAAAATATACATTTTCTTCATATATATAATATATAATATAATATAATATAATATGTATTTTGAATACCTAGGAAAATAGTGGGGCAAAGGGTACTTATAAAAGGGGGAGTGGTGTAGGTTGGGTTTGTCATGTAAGAAGTTTGTGAGTGTTTCAGTGAAGAAGCATTGAGAGAGTTGGTGGAAGGGTGAAGAATAAACAAGCTTGAGGAGTGTTAAGGTATGTTATGGAATGAAACTCCTTTCACTCTTTGCATGCATTTCATTTCTCATCTTTCTTGGATATGCATGTTGATTCACAAGGAGGAAGGTTTAAACCAACCTCTTGTGTTATTCTTTCATGCCCTCTAGGTATAGATTAACTCCTAACATTAATTCCTTTGCTAAGTTCTTCATCTTTCTTCTTGTGATTCTTTAAGTGGAAATGATAAGGAGAGTAAAGTATTACATGGGATAAAGATGCATGCTTTTGCTCTTTCCACATCATTGATTTACCATTATTCATTGTTTTAAAATGGAGAAGCTCTTTTTATCAAACCACACCACTAGGAAAACAATGTGTATTAAAAAAACCTACCATGATTTTCTTTGGTTTTGTTGCATACAAAAGCTTAAAATTATTGCGATGATGACTTTTGTGAATTCAACATCACCCGACACCAAATGGCTAAATTAGTCACACCTCTAATCTAAAGTTGATCAACTTCATGCAACTTGCATGCCACCTAACTTCCATGCCATCTAATTGGTCACTTCTAAACTTACTTTTTTTTTCTTATATTTTTATTTCATACACATGAGCTGATTTGTAATTGTTTAAGATTCTAAAGGGGACTGTAAAAGTAGAAATTATTATACCTAGCACTTGACCACACATGTTATCAAAACCAACAATAATTAACAAAATATCTAAGTTTATTTTAAGTGAAAACCTAACACATATTTGAAAATATTTAAGAAATTCAAGAAAAAGAATATCAATATTGAGTTTGATAAAAAAAGGAATAATCACATCCACATTTAATATAATTTATAAAATAATAATGTATTTTAATGTGAAATTGGGGTTATGTAAATAAAAAATTTGGGTGCCATCATCACAATAGTTCACAATTGCAATTGATGGACAATATCCAAACTCATTGGTCTTGTACGGATTAGATTGGGGGACCCACCAATATGTAAATGAGTTAAACCTTGTTCCATTTCTTTGGGCCAATGTACGGTTTTCCTCTCTCTCAAAGAACACATCAGCTTCAACTATGCTTCTTCTTTCTATCATTTAATGATAGTTTAAAATATAGTTTTTATTGTTCATGATCCATTTTAGTTTTTTTTTATAAAGTATTATTCTCTTTTAGACATCTCAAAATTCACCATTCACACAATATTAGTATTATTTTAATTATTACTTTAAAAAAATATACAAGTTGGTAATTTTTATTCATGAACTTTTGATTTCTATAGAAATATACATATTATTCTTCATAGTTTTAAGTATTTACTTTCGTTTTAATAACTTCACTTTTCATTAGATTTATAACTAAAATATGGTATATATACTAGTGAATTTTCTAAACTAAAATAAAAAAATTGCAAGAGTTATATAAATTAATATAACTTTTTATACTAGCTAACTAGCTAACTATATATACTTCACGTAATGTCTCAGAAAAAAAAAATGTAGGATTCAACAATTTCAAACGTTTCATCTTAAAATTATGGCAAACCTATCCATGACAAACACGTAAACTTGGTTAAAAATATACATTTATGTTCTTATATTTTTGTGCTTAACTGGAAGAATTTTGGCACTATATTATGTATAGCTAAAGAACATTGCTTTTATTTGCACATAGTGGAGAGAAATAGTGGCCAACAAGGTAAGGGATTAGTAGTATATACTTTAGTTGTCATGCGTGTTATTTTGGTGCGTGCACACACATAACTATGTATAGGGTAATTACTTATATAGGGTCATTATCCTAGCTAGTAATTAATTTAAGATCAATCTCATCTTATCTTAGATTTTTGTAATTAAAGTGTAATTAATTGCCCCCTAATTAATTATTTGGGGGAGTTTTGATAAGCTGAAATAGGAAGAAGAGCCACATGATGAAAGATGGAGAGTAAACCAAGTGTATAACTGCTATAAGGAAATTTAATTTTACTCATCTTTAAGATATTCTAATTGGGGATTTATGTACGTATATCAAGTAGAGAGTGACAGATAAAAAAAATTATGTAATATTCAAATAATGAAAAATGGTACACTAAATTACACAGTATTGGTTGACAGTATTTTTGTGTAAAGCAACACAAAAGCTAGTTATTTATTTAGAATTTTCTATCTTATTTTATGTACGATTAAAAATGTAAAACTAAAATTTCATAATATTTACTTTGTATGCAGTTGAGTTAATACCACACACACACACACATATATATATATATATATAACATTTTAAAAATTAAAATTTAAAATTTAGAATAAAAGTAAACTATATTTAAAAATAAATATAAACCAAATATACTCTAATTCATGTGTGTGTATAATTGACGAGAACAAATAATTAATATGAGAAATAAAAAAAATAACATCAAAATTATTTTTTGAGTTCAACTTATTACCAATGCATGAAGTTGATAAATCCAGTTAAATAACACAAAGAATGAACATAAGCTTTTCATATGATAAAAGCCAACTATTGGATGCAAACCTTACACAATATTTTTATTACATTTTGAATTGTCATAAAAATTAGTCTTCAAGATAATTCAAATATATAAATAGAGATCATTTTCATCTTGAAAACATCTACTTTTTTGTTTAACATATATTACAATTTAAACTATATCTGTCATTTTCTTGAGGACGTGACGCCATTTCATTTTCTTTTCCTTTTTAATTTATGCATATATTTCATCGTTCATTCATTCATTATTTATTATTATTATTATTATTATTATTTATTAGAAACACAACTTTATGTGTAGATTCTAATTCAAATCACTAAAGTGCGTAAGCTTTCTTTTTATTTTACTTGAAATGCATTAAAATGGATTTAGATTTCGTTGCTTAATGAACTTTTCTTGCTTCATACATAAATTTCAACATATTCTATTGTCATTCATTTTTGGCAAATAAAACAAAACTATCAAAAAAAGGAAGCAATGATGATCAGTCCATATCTGTGGGGTGTGAAACTTTTAATTTATTACTTTCTTTTTAACGAAAGTGGACTCTTATTGGTAGAAAAAATGACTTTCATGATTTATTCACATCTTGTTTAAATAACCTGTGTTTGGTTTATTTTTCAAATTTAATTTTGTAAGATTAAAATTGAGTTTGAACTTAAGTAATTTTATTATTTTGTAAGAAATTAACTGTAAAATTCATTATTTATCGTAAAAGCTCTTTGTTTTGTTTGTTATATGAAGTGACCATTTTAAAAGTAAATAAAGTTTGGTTGAACAAGCAAATATAACTTTTTATGGTAAAACTCCTATATTTTTATTCATAAAAAAATAATTTTTTTCTCCAATATAAGTAAGTTTTGATGTTAATTTTCTTATAACACTCTGACTTTAACTAATTTCTGATATTTGGTGCATCATTATTATATGTATTTTTTGCTGTATGAAATAATAACAAGCGTATTTAGGAAAAAAAGTATTGGAGTATAGCTAAGATTTAATTAATAGTTGTGTGGATTCTGTTTCTAATGAATGTGAAGAGGGCAAGCACCCCATCCATATATATTCTCATATATAAACAAAATAGCACTTTTTTAAATATAAGCAAAATTTTAATTATTTTACTTCATATAATAATACTTTTTTATTAAAATACAATTTAATAAACGTATGACCTTTGGTAGTATAACTATTATCTGTAATTTTTTGTTTAAAAATGATATTTTTGGGAAGATATTAAAAAGTTAATAAAATTCAGTATAGTTAATTGATTTGTTTTATAAATGAAAGATGGTAGGTAATATGATGTTAGAAGAATTCAAAGTTTAGTTTTAAGATCAATAATGGGTATCAAAAAGTACATGCATTATGGTGTAAGATTCCAACATTCGTGTCTTATTTCTAAGTGCTTTACCTTTTATATTATAATAACAGAAACTGACATGTTAACCTTGAATTGCTCACGCGAGCTCAGTATTAATTCGTTAAACATTTATTTACATTAATGTATGATTCATTTTTCTTTCCCATTCTTCATGAATATAGATATTAGAAGAGATATATTTTTAAATATAGAGACTAAGAGGTAAAATTTTATGTATCATATGTAACTAAACAAGTAATAAAATAAAAATACACATTCAGATAAGGAAGAGTTGCTTCATGATAGAAAGATACTATTAAAACACATCTGAGGAAGGTTGAAACTATAATAGTGATGATACTTTTGTCAGCAACTTTTTTCAGCAGTCCATGATTTCTGCAATCTATGTAGTTTTCGGCATATATCTGCAATATTACCATAAATATGCCACTTTTCCTTTAGTGATCTTTAGAAAAAGGAGCACAAGATATCAAGCTTGAGTTTCCTGCATGGCAATTTATATCAAACATTTGTTTCTTTCGTCTTTGATGATTCAAAACATTGAACGGCCTCATACTGAAAACTTGGCAGATTGTTGAGATTTAAGGGAATATCATGGACGAGAATGGAAGCTCAAGTAATGAACCAAAGAACAAGAGAAACTTACCTGTCTCAGTTTTCTTCAAAGATGCAAGGTACCCTTATGTTTTATCTATCAACTCATCACCCTTGTTTTATGGAGGAGCAGAATCTTTCTAGAAAGAAACATGTGACTGCAAAATACTAATACTTGGTTCAATACTATGTAGACATGTTTTCAAGATGGATTCCATTGCCAAGGAGATACTTGGGATTGCATTCCCTTCTGCACTGGCTGTTGCTGCTGATCCTATTGCTTCTCTCATAGACACTGCATTCATAGGCCACTTGGGTACATTTCCTTGTCATTATTATGTCATGTTTGGACAAAAAACACACACACACATGTAAATTGCATTAATCAGGTTTTGTGCTTTGGCTTTGGCAACTTTTTCCCACACACTAGTTGCAAGTTGTAGTAGTCATAATAGGAAGGTTTTGTATGTCATTTGGTCCCTACATAGGAATAGTCCCTATATGTGAAAAGCCCTTAGCTTTAGTCCCTAGGAATTGCAAAGACCAATGTGTAGGGTCTAAAACTTTAAGTTCTTTGTTTCTCATACATTGATTCCTACAAAAAGAGTGTCACTTATAAATAAGTAGTGGTTGAGAAAAATTGTAATGCTCCTACTTTTTACACTAACTTTTCATTATTCATTTGTTTAGGGCCCGTAGAGCTTGCTGCAGCAGGAGTGTCCATTGCTTTGTTCAACCAAGCTTCAAGGATTACCATCTTCCCTTTGGTTAGCATCACAACTTCCTTTGTGGCTGAGGAAAATACCATCGAAAAAATCAATAAAGAAAAGAATTTGACTGAAAACATTAAGGCCAAGTCCAAGGAAGTAAGGCCTGAGGATCATCTGATTCAAGATATAGAGAAAGGAGCATCCAAGGAACACAATGAAACTCCAACAGAATATTCATCTTCAAGAAGTGGCACAAGTGAGCTCGTGCCAAAAGATTCTGCTCCTGAGAATGTGGAATCGGATGGTACTTTCTGACCCTTTCTGGTTTTGCCTTTCACTAATACACATGACACATTTTACAGCTTCGAATGCATTGACACAAACTAATGAGTAGGAAATTCATCATGATAAAGATTATATATATTATAGATACCACGTCGAAAGAAAAGATCGTTATAATACTTTACAAGTCAGTTTTGTAAAGATAAACTAAGCTTAAACTTCCTAATAATATATAGATATGAAATAGTTGGATAGTGAGTAGAGAGAAATGAATGCATTGAAAGTTTGTGTTCTCCCATTTTAGTTTAAAGTAACTAATTTTCTTATCAGATTGCAATACAAGTGTAAGCAAATCTACCTCTGCTAGTAGTAGTAACAAGAGTATGTCAAAAGCTGGAAGAAAGAAGAGACACGTGGCTTCTGCATCAACGGCACTACTTTTTGGCACAATCCTTGGTCTCCTTCAAGCAGCAACCCTTATATTTGCAGCCAAACCTCTATTAGCTGCAATGGGTCTGAAACCTGTATGTAATCATGAGTTACATGTAACAACAAATCTTGATTTTCTGGAGGGCACTTTTTTAATCTTTTACTAAAGTGGGGCTTTTTCTCTTTGTGTAGAATTCTCCTATGCTAAATCCAGCTATCAAATACTTGAGATTGAGATCTTTAGGTGCCCCTGCAGTGCTTCTCTCCTTGGCCATGCAAGGAATCTTTCGAGGATTCAAGGACACTACAACTCCTTTATATGTTATTGGTAGGTTCAGATGATCCATTGTCTTGAAATGAAGCCAATAATAGGGACAAAGTGAAAACATCAAAAGTATGTTAATTGGAAAGGCACTTGGTATAAAAATGTTAATTGGTTTTCAAATGTATGCACAAGGAAAAATAGAAGGAAGGCCAATTAAAGGGTTAATGGGAGATATTTTGTCAAATTTTTCCTTGAATTGATTCATCTTTGTGTGTGGTTTTATAATTAGTTTCGGGGTATGCATTGAATGTGGCTTTGGATCCAATTCTGATCTTCTACTGCAAACTGGGCATCAAAGGTGCAGCCATTTCACATGTGCTCTCTCAGTAAGTCTTACATCCTAGTTGTGTTCAAGCATTTCATTTGGCAAAACATGAACTTACAAAATGGTGACCCTTTGTCATTAGGTATGTGATGGCATTGGCCCTCTTGTTGATATTAACTAGAAAAGTGGATCTTGTTCCTCCAAGTATTAAGGACTTGCAGATTTTCAGGTTTCTTAAAAATGGTATGTGAACATGCTGGTTTTGATTTCTATACTATAACTGAAATCTCACTCTCCTCTATTAGAAATGAAGAAAACAGATAAAAATAGTCATCTAGAGTAGACTGAAATTCCAGTTCAATTAGTGACCAAACTCATGTTAAAGTTTATTTCAATTTCAATAGGAGGTCTTTTGTTGGCAAGAGTTGTAGCTGTGACATTCTGTCAAACCTTGGCAGCCTCATTGGCAGCAAGATTTGGTCCAATTCCTATGGCTGCTTTCCAAACCTGCTTACAAGTGTGGCTGACATCTTCCCTTCTTGCTGATGGTTTAGCTGTTGCTGTACAGGTACATAAACATTTCTCTTGCTACCATTGGTTTGTAAAAAGTATAATCATATTACATGTAAGAGCTTGTTTTATTGTTGTGTTTTAAGAAATAAATAATCACATAAATGTTATCTTATCTTCACTTAGTATACATACAGGAAAATAAACAAGAAACTCTTACATAACTTCTTGAAATAGTTAGTATTACTAATCACTTTCACCATCTCACAGGCAATTCTAGCTTGTTCCTTTGCTGAGAAAGATTATGAAAAGGTGATTGCTGCTGCAACAAGAACACTACAGATGAGTTTTGTTTTAGGAGTTGGACTCTCTCTTGCAGTTGGAGTTGGCTTATACTTTGGAGCTGGAATCTTCTCCAAAAGTGTACTTGTTGTGCACTTAATCAGAATAGGCCTCCCGGTACAAATTTTTTTCTGCATCACTTTCACTACAAACAATTATTTTGATAAGAATGAAACATATGTCAGAAAGTTTGTAACACTGGTCACACACACTCAATTCAACCAAATAGAAACCACAACAAAGAATTTGATGAGACTTTTCTGTGTGATTTTTATCTGATGAATTTCATTTTGCTCACCAGTTTGTTGCTGCAACACAACCAATCAATTCATTGGCCTTTGTCTTTGATGGTGTGAACTATGGGGCTTCTGATTTTGCATATTCTGCATACTCCTTGGCAAGTTCACCTACCATGATTTCTTTTCAAATTTTTTGTGATGTTGCATTAACATCCAAATTTATTTAGCTTGTTCTTATGCTCTTAATTTGTTCAGGTTACTGTGTCATTAGCAAGTGTTGCTTCACTGTTCCTTCTCTCTAAGAGCAAAGGTTTTGTTGGACTATGGATTGCACTGACCATTTATATGAGTCTTCGCATGTTTGCTGGTGTATGGAGGTAAACATTCCTTGTTTTAGAGCATGTTTTTACCAGTTTCTACATAAATTGTTTTTATCATTTTTTTTAAATTAAAATTAGTTTATGCATATAATATTTTAAACTTTTCTAACATATAAATAAATATTTTTTTCTTATTTTCTTATTTCAAGAGTGCTTATGAAAAAATTCATCCCAAAATATCTTTAAAAATCTAAAAGTACTGCATATTAACATGGTACAGAACATATTATAAGGTTTATAATGAGTAGGTGGGAAGAAATTTTTCCACGAGCACTTTAAAAAATAAAATCAACTTCTACACATGCTAAAATTAATTTTATTTATATAGAATTAATTTGTAAAATCCATTTTTTCTAAAATATTTTTTTTTTTTACATTTGCATAAACTAATAGTTTCAACTTATAAAAAGTCAATTTCTTTTTTTCTCTCTTAATAGTATTTAGGAAGAAATTTTCTCCAAAACAAATCTAATATATATTGTAATAATTTAATTATAATGTTTTCTCAATGTAATATCTTTTTACACAAGCACCATCTATCATGAATGAAGAAGCATGGTTAGATATTGACAGTTAAAATAATTACTTTTAAATTATAAGTAAGGTTACTCACAGGTTAAAAAATATATTTTTTTCTATAAAAACAATATCAAAATTAAGCTCATATTATAAAGACAGAACTTGAAAACAATTAATTAAATAACTATTTTAGATTTATTCTCCAAATAAAATTAAAATTTTACTTCAATAACAAAGTTCAACCTTTTACATTTAAAATGAAATTTTAATTTTAATTGAAGAACAACATCAAAAGAAAAACTACACCTAAATTGTATCCATGCAAATAACTATTGTAAAATAGCTAATTAATTACAACAAAGACAATAAGATCTTAATCACTTATGCTTAATTATACACTTGCAATGAAAATGCAGGATGGGAACAGGAACAGGACCATGGCGTTTTCTGAGAGGACTTTCAATGTCTTGATGATGCAATCTAACGAAAAAAATTGGGAAGAAAATATGTTGTTTTGTATCACTTTTCAGTGTTTAGGATCAGTTTTTTTCAAGACATAATTTCTGTTCTCTACTATGGTCATAGTCTTATTCTATATTGGATAGGCCATTTACAAGTGTAAGTGTCATATTTAAAGTATGTTTTTTTTTCTTTTTTTTTTGACCTTATGGTCTTTGTTTAATGTATTCTCTGCTCATTGTTATATCTTGTATTATTCCTACTGTTAGTATGTAAACTCTGAGTGCATGGATATACACATGAGAGAAATAAATACATATCACTATTATGTTTCATCTCCCTCTATCGCTTTAATAAAATACAAGAGAAAAACAAAATAAGAGATTTTGTATTCTAGTGATAGATTATTTGATTATTTTGCTTTAATGCGATGTCTTACTAATGGGATTATTTCTCCTATTGGAAAGAGTAAGTGCAATATTTTAAAACTTAAAAACGAGCCCATTAAATGTAAGAAAAAGGGATACTATAATGGTGTTAAAATAAAAGATAAACTTATGTAAAATTTTAAAAGTTAATGTTTCAGTATAATTTAAGAAATTATAGAGATTCAGTATAATTTATTTAATAATTTGTTGTCTTCGATATTTCCTCTTTCAATAACGCCAAAAAAAGAAATTGCTAATGTAATCGCCATCTTTGGTGATATAGAACCTCTATGGAAAAGTCGAATCTAGCATAGTGAATCCTTTGTCCATTTCAAAGATTTTCTTTTTGTCTTTTCTTTTTATTCTTTTCTTGTTCTTTCTTTATGTTTCAAAATAAAGATTCACAATCGGTCATCATTCTTTGCATGAGGGCATAGGGTTAAGAGACTGAATTGAACATTCATTATTAAAATCAACCAACTCCCAATGTTGTTGGTTAGAATATTAATAATGCATTCTATATGTTTCAGTAGAAATTCATGGATCCATATGATTTTAGTTTGCGAAACCAAAAGTTATAGAATCACTTGTTATGCTATCAATCTATTAAATAGGAGATGAAGAGGATTTTATTATTACATGTTCTTTGTAAAGGTTATATAACAAACATAGATAATAACTTATTTAACATGCTCTTATAAATTAGGAGAGGAAGGTCTTTGTTGTATTACACACTATATTTAGAATATTTATTTCAAAATGAATTTATTATTTTAAGATGATCATTTTAGAAATATTTATTTTATTTCTAAATAATTATTTTAAAATAAGTTAAATAATTATTTTATTATATTTTAAGAAAAATAAGGGGGGCTTAACCCAATTAAATTACCCTTTTGATTAGATTACAATCCACTTATCACTTATGACAAGATACAGAAATTTATGCTCAACTTATTGAACCCTAATTCCAACCCGAATTAATTAACTAAGCGAGAATTAACACTAAGTTTTCCTTATGCAAATTAAGTATTAAGCATTCACATACATCATTCATTTCATCCCAACAACTCCTGACTGACTCCATTAAACATGAACAAAGACAGGAATTTCTTCATATTAACTGAAACATTAAGCATGAACTAATAAAAGCATTAAGCACAAAAGATAAAATGATGAAGAGTTAAAAGACAAAGAAAGCAAAAATAACACAACAACAATCTCAAAGCTTCATTGCAATCTGAATAAAAAAATAACCTTATACATTAGTCTTCCCTTAAATTCGAATAAAGCAAATGAATATTAAATGCAAAACGAAATTAAAAATAAAATTGAATTAAAAGGAAATTGAATTGAAACAAAAACAGAAGGTAATTGCTGAGAAAAGAAAATAAATACATAACCAATTTTTGTTTTCAGAGAGAGAAAAGGAACTCAATCTCAAAACCAAAGAATAAAGAATTGTACGTTTATCTTGTCTTCCTCTGTAAGAAGCGGCTAGACCTAAATAAGTGTTCAACACTAAACTTAATGGGCCCAAATTTATTCAATTTTAGTCCAACCAATGAAAACTGAAAATAAAAACTGATAATGTGGTAGCTCCTCTTCAATTCCAGACTTAATTTTCAAGTCCAGTAAAATTCCAAAACTGCTCTGAAAATAATAATAAAATTAGCTCAAAAAATCCAAATTAAATAAAATTACTAATAAATGAAGCACAAACAGTGAAATTGAGAAAATAATAAAAAATTAAACACAAATCACTAATCAAAATAGAAAACAAGTAAATAAAGAAAAATAATGACTAATCAATAACACTCGTATGTTAATACTATTAAAACTAATATGTTAACATTACTAATTAAAGATTATAACACTCATGCAACTAATATATTAACACTGTTAAAACTAATATGTTAACATTATTAATTAAAGATAATATAGTTACTTTTATTATCAAATTCATATTTTTATTAGATGTTGAGGATAAAAATATAAAAAATTAGAAATATATATTTTAATATAAATTAATTTTAAAGTATTAAAAACTTATTTAACTCTTCTACAGTTGGATCTAATATATGTCAAAACACCTATTCTAAATTAAATATATTTTAAATGGTTCATTTCTCCTCTTCTTCTTTTGTTATCTGAAACTTTTGTTATGTAAAATAAGTTACATATTTATTATGTTTCTCAGTCTCATATCAAAATCAAAAAGTTGGAAATTCAACTTCGAACAACCAAGAAGGGTCGTTCAATTACAATATATCTTCTCAAGAAGATAGTTGATACTCTTGTTGTTATTGGAGCATCCATCTCTAACGATGATCATGTTGAAACAATTTTAGATGGTTTGTCAGACAAATATACGATTTTGTCACCTCATTTTTGTCTCTTATTGACCCTTACCCTGTTCATGAAATAAATCCTCTTCTTTACCAATTTGGCATTCTGGTCTTGGACATACTTCTTATGACACTGTAAAACAAGTTTTAAATAATTGTAATATTAAAATGTGAATAAATTTGTGATGTTTGAGTTCAAGGAAAGTTTCATCAACTACTTTTTTTTACTTCTCGTACAATTTGTTCTACTTCTCGTACAATTTGTTCTAATCCTCTTGATCTTGTTTACATTGATATATGTGGTCCCGCACCTGTAAACGTACTAATGATGTTCAATATTATGTTATCTTTATAGATGCTTACTCAAAATTTACGTGGCTATATCACTTACATGCTAATTCTTAGATATCTATTTTTACACTATTCAAAGCACTTGTTGAAAATTAAACTGAATGTAAAAAAAAAAAATCAATACAAACTGGCAATGTAAAAGAATTCCTTGCTCTGAATTCATATCTTAATAAACATGGCCTAAGACATCATCTAACTTGCTCACACACTCATGAGAAAAATGAATCTATTAAAAGAAAACACAGGCACATTGTAGATACTGCTCTTTCTCTTCTTGTTAGAGCTAGTCTTCCAAGAAATTTCTGAGGTGAGTTTTTTGTTACTGTATAGTTTACATTATTAATGCTCTGCATATAGTAAAAGTAAATTTGATTTCCATTCTTCAACTTATCGTTTTTTGGGATATAGCGCTAGAAATAAAGGTTATATATATCTCAAACCATCAGGTAAAACATATGTCTCACAACATGTTCTATTTAATGAAAATTTATTTCCTTATAATATGTATCTTACTGCCAAAGCCTCTCCCTCTCACTCTCTACACAATGCTTCTAATCCCATAATTGTCTTACAACCTCACTCTAAGGCAGGTATTTCCAAACCTAAACTTTATACCACCTCAACTTCTTCTGTTCTTACTCAGTCTACTAAAATTACTATTTCTGATCTTGCATGGTACAATGCTATGAAATTGGAGTATAATGCTCTTGTTACCAATAATATTTGGTGGCTCATTGATCTTCCTTACGGTGTAAGCATTATTAGATATAAATGGGTCTTCATATTAGACGTACAATTTCTTTGTATATGGTTATTTATCACTATAAAATTTGAAATCACTTTTTTTTCATCCTTACAAATTGTGTGAATTTTAATTTGAATCTTTGTAAAATATTTTCTTTAACTTTTATGCCTTCAAAATTTTAAATCATAATTTTAGTCTCCCATATTTATTTTATGATGTGTGAATAACATTTATTTTATGGATCTTAAAGCTTTTATGTGCAATGTTGACATTATATTACAATACTAGTATGCATTAAACCTTTTGTTCAACAAATAAGTATCTAACTAATGTTACATGTTCTTACCGGAAATAGGTACATTACATAATACTGAATCAAAAGTGGTAATTTCAATTTTAAAGAGGTCAAAAACAAAGAAAAAAAATTGACGATAATCAAAACAAAAACTCACTCATTTTTTACCAGAACTAAAATCATAATTAAATATTTCAAAATACATCTCACAGTATCATACATTTCGGAACTCATTATTGTTAAATTTATATCTCAGAAACGTAATCCAAAAATGAATACCTGTACTTTTAAATGCTCAAAAATACGTATTTTCACGCACTACCTATGGGCCTATACTGAATTCAGAAATGAATTTTTGAAAAAAAAAAAAAAAGTTTAACCCAAAGTTTACTTTCATTTGCGAAAAGCGTGAGGGAATTTCTAGTCAAAAGGGAGCAAAGTGCCAAAAAAAGGGAGAGTAGCATCCCTTATGTGCAAACATGAAAAAAAAAATACGTGAAAAATACTACACAATTGATTATATAAAGTAATAATCAATTATATTATAATTTTTAATTTTTTTCATGTTCAAAATAACTACATAATCAATTATATCAATATCAAGAACATAATTAAGTATATAGATTTTTTTCAAACATGTTTTTAATCTGATAAATAAATCACTTTCATTATTCGGTAAACCATAAGATAAAATTACAAGGCTCTAAGAATAACAAATCTAGCATAACCTATCCAAAATACTTCCTCTGAAACATTCCCAATACATTTTAGTACATACACTACATTCATGTGGTGATTGTTCATATGGGGTAGGAGGAAGAAAGTGCCCCATGAGTAATATACAAAAAAAATCTCTATTGGGTTACAAGGTTTAAATGTACTTCGCCCATGTTGGGAACAATGCTTTTGAAAAAAAAAAAAAAAAAAAA
>Ga0209700_102434_pt1 | contig 37696 bp, 10 predicted proteins | sample SiratroredBW_FD_187528 | JGI IMG/M metagenome (GOLD analysis project Ga0209700, IMG submission 187528) | Root nodule microbial communities of legume samples collected from California, USA - Siratro red BW (SPAdes) (version 2) | ecosystem: Host-associated > Plants > Roots > Nodule | place: USA...
AAAAAAAAAAAAAACAAGTGAAATAAGTAATGTAGAAAATAACATAGAAAATGCGAGACATCCATTTTCAAGAATTGCTATTGCTGAAAATATTTTTCTAAAACTCGTACAAAAACTGTGAACATAATATTCTTAAATTCACCTTTGCAATAATTTTATTTGATATGTTGAAACAAACACCACCTAAAGTGAATTCTTTAGTTGACATAAATTTTCTAGGACCCAATTCCAGAATTTCTAAGTTTTGCATCTTCTTCTTTACACTAATCACTCTCTCACAAATCTCAACCATCACTTTAATTAAATCTAAAGTCTAACCACAAAAGTCATTGGCATTGGAAAAAAAACACATATGGTTTTTCCAACAAGAAAGAGAGGCACCCACCACTTGAATCATAAGTTATAGCTTTCAACCTCTCCCTTACAATAATACTTAATAATCAACATAAAGAAATTTATCTACTTTATACCTTTAGATCCTAGTCGTAGCCATGATCTTGTACCATTTTGTTCTTGTCATGCCACAAAACCATGTCCACTCCAAGGTCCAACAAATAGTGTTTGTGGGGTTTGGATTGGAAATTGAAGTTCAACACCTACTTTCAAACTACTCACCATCCATAGATCATATGTACTCATGATTTGTGTCAAAATATAATATGAAAACAATATTACATTACACAACATGAGTGATCTTTCAATGATTTATGCGTTTGTGTTAGTTAAATATTTATAGGTATTTCAATATTTTAATTAATTACTGAATTTAGTCGAATGGGTTAGTAGTCCCCATAACAATTACTGAATTTAATCGTTTGTTAATGCTAAAGTAGCTAAAGGATTGGGTCAATAATATACGCTACCCACTGACAAATACAAAGTAAATAATAATGGTGTGGCTAACTTATAGAAAATGCATTTGTTTTTTAATGGAGGGTGAAGAAACTAGACACGCATCTTTTGTAGTTTTTGGGGTGTTTTATTGAGATTATGGGTCAAAAAACTCAAATATGTTCCCCTCTTTGTTTGTTAAACTAAATTCGTATTCCACTAAGCACATTCCAAATTCGCAAACGGAAAAGTAAGTGGAACCTTCTGATTAGTGCTTCTTATAGGGATATTTTCGATGGCCAAACCCAAACTAATGCATATATTCTCATTGTTGGACTATTCTTTGTCAACAAGGTCCATTATTTTTGTCAATTTTAAAATTAAAATGTGCGTTTCTTCTTCCTTCCGTTTATATCATCATTGACATTATGATGAAAAGAAAGAGGGGATTCAAGACAAAAAAAGAGAGGATTTTACTTTTTTGAGTTAAATGCTTTAAGTTTTTTTTAATAAGAGATGAAACATTCTGTCGACATGCCATCGCCCGAATAATTTGAGCCAAAAAACATGTCAATATTCTTAATAGCCACTATGTACTGATCTTTGCATGTTTTTAATAAAAATCACTTTGCTAACAAGTTTTCATGTGATGTTACTTGATTATAAATTGTTATATAGTTACAAACTACCCACTTTTGTTATAATAACTTCAAAATTGCATTGGAGCTTTAATGGCTATAATAGGAATTAGTATAGTACCGATTATTGCTAATTAGTTTATATTTTAATTTTATTTTTATATTAATGTTCGTATATAAAAAGTTGAATGGCGTTAATTAGAGTTTAGTAAATTTACATATACCTCCTTTATTTGTATATTTGTCCAAACAAAGCCTAAATTGGTAATAAAGTTTGAAAATACTTAAAAAAATGAAGGCTTAATTACTGTTTGTTTTGCATATTACTGGACCGTTTTGATTTTGTTTTATATTTGACATTTTTGTTTGATCTTCGTCTTTTTTAATTATTTTTTTTTCTTTTTAAGTCATTAAGAATGTCACGTTAACATATAATTTTGTTAAAAAATAAAATAAAAATATATATTTACAGGACTAAAATATTTCATTTGTGGAGAATAAATAAAAATTTATATACATTTTTTGGCTAAAATTTTAAATACAATATTTATAGGAATTAAAAGACATATTTAAATATTACATTAAAAGTGATTGATTTAAAACTTTTAAATCAATCATTTTAGCATTAACATAATTTATATTTTTTTCATCTTATTTAACTACCATGATATTTGTCATTATTACCAAAAATTGACAATAAACAATTAAATATAACTTTTACATGACATTTTTACAGTATTATTATAAAATTAACAATCTTATTGATGATGTCATCATAACATCATAATAAGGTTATCACTAAAGAGTTGATGAAGAGCAAAATAAAATAAAAAAAATACGAACCAAAAACAAATAACTCTATATTACGAGGAATAGTAATTTAATTAAGTAAATAATCAAACTATAAGCTATTAAATAATTTATACTTAAATTATAATTCTTTTATACTTTAAAACAAACCAAAACCAAAATTTCAGTTAACCTTTTCACTAGGGAAGGAAAACGTTAAACTTTCTTACATTTTTTTTTTTTTAAACCAAACCTGAAGAAGCATTAATTGCTGATTAGTTTAACAAAGAGGAACTGAAAAAACTAAACTAATTTTGAACATGAATGAATGAGAGGAGTTAATAGAAGCAAAGCATACTGATTGCGTCGGTAACTGGTAAGAAACGTGGTGGTGGAGAGAAAGGGAATTTCTCCTCCTCTTGTTTTTCTTTCTATTGCTGCTACCGCTTTATTTCATTGTCTCCTTCTCTCAACAAACAAACAAAACCCCTTACACCTTTCTTCTTATTCTCCTTCTCCTCTGCAACTCTCTCACCTTGCGTTTCTACGATCCTCACTTAAACGCCGCCGTTTCCTCTCCAATTCCTAAACTCCTTTACAAATTCCATATTCTGCGAGAATCTTGTTCACGATCATACGCTTTCTCCGTCTTTTGTTTTCGGTATGCACTCGCCTCATCCTTCCTTATGATCGTTTTTTCGCTTCCTCTTGATTTGCTTTTCATGCATCTTCAAGCCGATTTTTCAGTTTTCCGCGTTTGTGCGTTGCTTTGTTTCTGCCACGCGTTTCTGTTTTATGATGCTGCTGATCCTCAGATTGTTCGTTAGGGTTGAGGTTTTTGGACTTCCGTTGGGGAATTATACGGTTTATCAATTTTTTTTTTAATTAGACTTGTTTTTTCTGGTTTTTTGGCGTTTCGCCTTTCCTTAGCTTGCGTGACAGAAGCATATCAAGTGTCTGGTGAGGTTGGTAGAAAGCGTCGCGAGTTCATGTGTTTTCATTGTAAAAGTTCATATCTATATCCAGTTCTTGTAGTATATGTAAAAGTAAAAATGAAAAAAAAAATGGATATTCTCGAATGTAGTGGGATGACATAGCTATTATTTTAGGCAGCCGTGTGATTATGAACCTCTCGTTAAAGAATCTTATCGTGGTAGTAGCTTTTTTTCGTTTTTTATATTTCATGGCTGCTGCATTTAGTTATGTTGAGGCTATTTGAAGTGCTGCGGGTTACCCTGCTTGGATGAACTTCTTTACAATCACATATATGAGAAGAAAAATACATTGGGTTTCTCTTTAAAATTTACTTATGTACTTAACTTTCACAGAAGTTCTCTCATCGAACATCTATAAAGTTGAGGTGCATAAATTGATCTTAACTTATGGGAGAAGTTTAATTCATTTTACTTACTTTTTTTCTTCTTGTACAAGTGCTTATGGAGATGATAATCCAAACTGGGCCTAAATCACCCTTTCTGTCTATTTTGGCTGCTTGATGATGGACAGACATCGCATAAAGCTTTATCACTAAATATCTCTTCGTAGAAGAAGGGATATAAAACGATGAATCATTGATATTTGCTTGTTCTACATCATATACGTGTTAGGTATTCAAATATGAATCTAATCTCAGGTTGAGTAAAAATAAGAAAGTCAAGCAACATATAAGAAAAAAGACCCACAAACCCAAGCGTGTGTACTTTGAGGGGGGAGATGATTAGGTATTTAAGAGTGAGTTTAGTCCTACATTAAGTAGAAATGAGAAAGTTGAGCAACATATAAAAAAAAAGACTTACAATCCCAATAGTTTAAAGTTTTGAGTTAAAAGGTGGTGCTATTCCTTGTGTGGGTCTCGCTCCTGCTGTGTTGCTCTCATGTTTTGTTGTTTTTATTTGTCATCAGGGGCACCGTTCCTGTCTTCTATATACCTTTTTAATTTTTACATTTTGATATTTGTCTTTGCAACTTAAACTAACATGCTGAATAGTAATTGTTGATAATTACATTTTTGTATATCGGATGCTTTGTCATATATTGTTTGTCTGCATTTTGTCAATTTTCCTTAGAATCGATTAGGTTCAGATGGTTTTTTTTTTTTTTTTCAGGATTCTTGGTGCTGTTGGTGTATTGTACGTTATTATTTCTACATGTTCTGGTGAGATGCACTTCCATTGGAAATTCTCGTTCATTGACTCTGTTTCCCACCTTTTAATAATAATCAATCCTTCATAGAACCTTTAAACTAATGTTTATTTATTCACACTAGCACACACTTATACCTCTGGGTTTAAACTTTAAATTTATTATTATTATTATTATCATTATATTTTAGGCAAAACATTGGTTTTGCCTTTGCATTGTGCAGGTTATAGAAGTGGGTGATTTCTTGATTTGGTATATTCCATTACATTGTCTGAATTGCAGATGGTGTTATAGGTCCTTTTCAATGTTGGATTAGCGGGGAGACTATAGAACTGACGAGTGACAACTTTGGCATTTTCAATATACTCAGGACATATTAGCATTATATGCCGCAGTTATGGAGTGTTGTATGCCAACTTTCATCTAGGAAGAAGGTATATTGTGCCAAAGGTATCAGTTAGGAAGAATTGTATAGGCCTTGTTCAACTGCATTGTGTCCTTTTAGGTCATGGCCATCCTTCTTCTGGGATTGTATGGTTGTTTAGCGTGAAATGCCCTAGCTGTTGTTCTGAGGATATTGTGGCAATAAACTGGTCACATTCAATGTTTAGTGATGCAAGCTGTCACTGTGAGCTGTTACAGGAAATTTAGGGAGGATGGAACTTTTCATATACCATTGTTATTGTTCTAATTGGTGCTCTGAGGTGCTAAAATATGGATGTCAGTAAACCTCAGTACTATCTGCCCATAACTTCTAAAATTTCTTGTCGAATGCCTGTTCTCTTAATATGGAATCTACAATGGAAGTGGTTCTGTTTAGTGGGGCTGATATAATGAGTAAAGGAGTACAAATTTCATAGAGCACTCACAACACGTTAACATGCATTATGGAGACTGCAATGAGGAACCATTAGGGCATAACATAGATGGAGGAGGCTTCTATAGTGATACATACTCTCTTAAATGACATAGACTGCCCTCTATGTTAGTTCAGCTTTCTATTTCTGGGAAAAGTTGGTTTCTCCAATAATGCAACAATTCATGGTTGGGATTGGTGTAATACTGGACGATTCTTTTGACGGGAACCTATGAGTTCGTTGACATGGAAAAGCTGTTTGATAGGCATGAGTTGGTTACGTCATCTTCACTCATGATTATAAATGTTCTGGAATTATATGAAACTAATGTCAGGGTGTTGATAGCCTAATAAGATTGCAGGCACTCTTCCTTTTGCTTTACCTATTTAAGGGCAATGGAAAATGTTTTACTTCCATGTTAAAAGCCTGCACATCCTAATTTTTAGATGTCATGCTTTACTGAGGGCAATGGATGGTCTTAACCATACAAACAATTGAGTTTGATTAGAATTGGATATAGCAAGGAGTTTCAATTGTTAATACTATTTTTGGTAAACAAAAAACTTCTATCTGGAGATAGCCCGTACTACTGTCTTTGAAGCTTTTGTACTTATTTGAAAATTTCCATCTTTTTTATACAAAGCCCCAGTATGCTTCGAGATATAGTTTGAAAGATGAACATAAAATATCATGTAGTATATTAGTTAACAGTGAAATCTTCACACTTTGAAATCATAATGACTGATTCTCTGATTTGATGTTTGGATTCTAAAGAAATCTGAAACTAAAGTTTAAAATTAAGTGAGGCCTGTCTAATATATTATTTTTTTTATGTTTGACGTCTTCAATAATTAACAGTTTAATAATATTTCTCCATTGAGTTTTTATCATCTTTGTGGTGTAGTGTTTTTGGATTTATCTGTGTTAACAAGAGTTTATGATAAAAACTAAAAGCTATTTTTTTTGTGTAAAATTAAGCATAACCGAACATGTGAGATCACTGATTTATACAATTATAATATGCATGCTGATATTCAGTAGCCAACCTCTTTTATACAAGTTTATTTGATTTATCATGTTTTATTGAAGGTAACAATTTTGTGATGCTTTTTCTGGTTTTCCTGAGGAAGCTAGGTTTTGATTCTTTTGAATTTCTGTTTATAACTGAATGACTTTGTATTTTCCGTTTAATATAATATCAATTAATGCTAACGGTTACAGTTTTGCCAATATAATATTCTCTTCACTGATAATTTCTGTTTTATACGATTTTTATACGTCTCTCTGTGTTTCTCTATCTCTCTCCTTCGGAAAAATATTTAATTTTTGTTCTTCAAGCAAATTTCACTCAAAATTGCTTTGTATTTTTTTTCCCAAGAAAAGAGGTTGTGGAGTGAATATTCAGTGTTTTTTTTTTTTAGTTTCTTCTATTTATTTAATTTTGTTTATGTTTCTTTGGTCTTGTCTTGTTTACTGTTTAGAGAGCATAGATAGGAGTATTTCCCTATGTGCTCAATGCCTATGCATTGTTGATAATTATTTCAAAGTGCAGGAAGAGATTAGAAAATGCTAACACCTTCTAACACTTGCTAAACCGTACCCAGGTAATATCTGATTTGTTAGTCATCCTACTTTTCAATCCTTCCTCTTTTTATCCAGGCTATCCTAATTCTTTCTGACATTCATGAGGATCCATCGTCTATTTAAATCTCAGCTGTCACTTTTTTCCCTTATGTTTATATTTTTTGCGTCCTCTTTGTTTTCTGCCTCAGACTAGAAGGTGCTCCTTCTGTATCAGTGGATAGAGGCATGGGTGGCTTCAAGTGAGTGAACATTTTTGGGGCAGTTGGTAATTAATTACGGTTAAGGCTACAATGAGTTTCAAGTATTTAGTGTTCAGAGGCTAGTTCTTTAGATTGATTGTGTGAATTCCTTCCCTCCTGAATTAATTGCTTGAGTTGCTTCTCCACTTTTGGTCAAATTTGAATGGCCGTGATTATGCTTCAATTTTCATGCATGCCATTTGCTGGCATTTTATAGATATTAGTACATGATGTGAGCATTGTCCTCTTGACTTATTAAACACAATCTTGAATTTTGATATCAAATAAACATGTACATGAAATAGTCTTTTGTTTACTCAGGAAAATTAAATAGTTCAGCTGTGGGTCATTGTGTAAGGCTAGAATGTATTGATTAAAAATGGTGAAACCTAATGAATAGTGTATGACAAATTGATGAAATTTTTTAATGATTTGGAAGTGGCTGTAGTGGTTTGTTGTATTATTGTATATTCTGGAAGTGGAAAGAAAAGGCTGGCCAGATGTAATTGTAGTTACTATGAAGGTTGAGGAGGAGAATTATTCTGATCATATACACGTCTTATGTCATCTCTGGGTATTATTCTCCTGTTGTGCTGTCAGCAGTATTCTTCCTAGTCTTCTTGCTCATGACGCTCTACTTGCAGTTTGTAGTGACAACTATTTAACTTTTACTTAAATAAAAAAACTTGTTGGAGTTGTGATTTCTGACCCTACCCCTTTTCACATATTTGTACGCATGTGTATCTCTTATGTCTTCTCTCTATTCCCCATCCCCTGTGCATGCAAATATCTTCTAGTGATCAAGACATGTTTGGTTTTACCAATAAGTCCAAAACCATGCTTGTGTTAAAAAAGACTACAGACAAGGTGCAATCATGTTTGGCACAACTTCATGCAAAATTATTTGTTACCTTTGCGGTAGGAAAAAAACTTTGTATATGTTTTGACAAAAATACCTTGAAAATTTATTATTATATCCTCCCATTTAATATTTTATTAAAATATTCACATCTTTTTCAGTAATTAGAAATTCCGAAGTGTTTTTGATTTATATCATCCTAACAACCTTCATTTTTGTTGAATTCAAATCAAGGTAACTCAAGTTACTCCAAAACAAAAATTTAACTGAAATAAAATTTGCAAATTCAAATCCAAACATAAGCTGATAAATTAGGTTCGCTTTCAACTATTCTTGATCAACATAGATTCTATTTACTTATGGTTCTACATGTAATATGAGTTGTCATTATAAGTGTCTGCATTGAATTTAGCATCTAGGCAAGTCTTTCAGTTATGCATTGGATTTCCTTTAAATTATTAATGTGAATAGGTTTGTATGAGAAATATGTATGGTAATTAATCGAGGTGTCACTGGGTATCTAATAACAGTTATCTTTTTGTTTTATTATTATTGCATACACTACAGTCTTGTTAAAGCTTTGGTCTCTTGCAAATGTTGTTGTGATTTGGAAGCAGCTTTGTTTGATTGTTAAATTTTATTTTTGATGCAGGCAGTGAATTATTTGCGGATCTGACTAAACTACGGTGTCTTTTTTGACACCTAGAGATTCCAAGTGACAGTTATGGGGCATAGGCACGTATATAACACATCTCCATTGTTTGAGGGTGAGCCTGACCAGAACTGGAATCATATGCACATTGATCAACACTATGTGCACCTTGGTAATGTTATATACGCCTCTCTTCTGCTCGTATTTGGTTCATTAGTCTGTTTTAGAAAAAAAAAAAAAAAAAAAAAAAAAAAAGCTAACCTAGTTGATGCATCAGCTCCATATTGCTTATTTAGACAGATCACTGTTGCAGGTAGAACCAGCACTTCAGAGAATGGTTCTTTGATTTATCCTGCAGACAATATGTCTATAGATAGCATTTCTTTTCCCTCTCATTGGAACTCTTCCGCAAGGTCAAATGGATATGCATCCTCAGGCCACAACGTTGATGTACCTCCTCATCAGCCAGATGCATCAGGCACTTCTAATGATCATTTTGTGCATTCGTCTAGTGCTGGAGCATTCTTTACAGTGTCCGATAATCACGTACACCAACCTTCTTCTTCCAATTATGACAGGCATACATTTCATATTGATAGTGGTTTTGTTGATCTTACAATGGGAAGTGGACAAGGGCCTCACAAGCGTAAGAGCCCTGGAATTTCTCCAGTCTTTGAAAGGGGCAGTACAAGCAGATACTTCAATGCTGGAAGTTCAACTGATCTTCCTATATCTTCGGAAATATGGCAGGATAAGCCAAATATTGATTCTCAATATATACCCTGGGATCATTTTACTATGACACCAACATTCAGAGGTACTGGCCTTTCAATAAAGGGTGAGGGTTCTTTGCGGAATGTGAGGAGCCGCTCTGCACTTGATTTGGATTCCAACCCATCTAGAACCCATTTATCAACTAATCATTCACACAATTCCTACCCTCCTCTCCCACCAGTAGACCATTCTAGTTTGGTGGATGTTTCTGGTCAGACTTCTGCTACTCTGACAAGGGATTGGAGCCAAATGAACATATCTCCAGCTAATGGAAGGGTTTTATTACCAGGTTAGTTTCCTGTTGATGAATATTAGTATCAATGTATACACATTCCATTCTCTTTGCTTTTATATTTAAAAAACCTGACTTGGAATGCAGATACAAGTGCTTTTGGTCTTGAGACAAGTCATTTCCTGGTTGGAAGTGGTGCTACTGTTAGCAATGCTTCTGCAGATGTTGGGTGCTTCCATCATGAATTTGGTACAAGCAGAAATCCTGCTCCTCCTCTAAGTTTTCAAAATAATCAAACTCAGACTGCTAGGGGAATTCCAACCAACTATTCTCAAAGATCCATTCCAACATTTAGGGCTTCTTCAAGCTTGCGCATGGGACATGTGACATCTTTGGATGAAGGATTGCCTATGGTAGCTGAAAGTTACTCTTCTAGACATCCAAGGCCATTGAGCACCCTTGGCTGGCGGAATGGTGATAGAAATGGGAGATCAAGAATTTCATGTCAAAGATATCGTTCATTGACCGAGGAGAGTGGTCTTGCCGAACGATTTGCCTCGGAGGTATCTTTTGCCAGTATCTCAAGGAACTCCTGTTTTGTGTCAGTATTACTGGAAAGATATACCTTTATAATATCTGGAATTTCGACAACATGTTTATGTTTGTGCATCAATGTTAGAGATCTATATATGAGCAAACACATTCCTTATATTACAAGTCAATTATGTAGGGTTTATAAATTAGTTTGCTAAGGTTGAGTTAAACATAAATTCATTTTTTATGAACAAGTGTTAACCTTAAATGGGGATGTTTGGTTTATTTGCAAAATCTAAACTAGTTTAATATATTCCTGTGAACTAGTTGCATTACTTATGCATTGGAACCGCGAAATTGTTCCTTCTGGTATTACTAGTACTGGCTGAGTCATTTTTTTCTTGTATTTTTTGTTGGCTTTCAGGGTATCTTGGTTGTTGAGCGTGCATCCGTGTATGATTCTAGGAATATGCTTGATCAGCACCAAGAAATGAGAATGGACATAGATAACATGAGCTACGAGGTAATTATAATTTATTAGTTTTTTTGTGTTACAATTGATATCATGTGTTCTCAAAAATTTCTAATTATTTTGATGATTGGTTTGACCAGGACCTACTTGCACTAGGTGAAAGGATTGGCAATGTGAACACAGGACTCTCTGAGGATTTGTTTTCCAAATGTTTGACGGAAACAATATATTGTTCATCTGAGCAAAGTCAAGACGAAGGAAACTGTGTAATATGTCTGGTATGTTCTTATTCTCCCGTTGATGGTAAATATTTTACGTGTTTTTGGATAAACAATAATGGATGCTCACGAATTTTACTGAAAATTACAGGAAGATTACAAGAACATGGACGATGTTGGAACACTTAAAGCTTGTGGACATGACTACCATGTGAGCTGCATTAAAAAGTGGTTATCTATGAAGAAATTATGCCCTATCTGCAAAGCATCTGCTTTGGATGAGGATACAAAGGACAAATAACTTGTAGTGTAGTATAATTAATATCATTGTATATATATTTCGAGACATCCCTCCAAATAGAGGAAACAACCTTGCTTTCGGAAATGTTGTAAGATGAATGGTACTTTATGTCAATGGATTTGTTTTCGGCTTCGATCTTAATTACGCGAAGCCTCTTAATTGTTTTATTAATTTACTCAGGTTTGATTGGAGAAAATGTTTAGTTTTTCTTTTATAAATAATTATTAAAATGTTAACATGATTTTTTATTTTCTTTATTTAAAAGAATGTCATTTTAATAATTTTCTCTAGAAATCTTCAAAAGTAGGCAAGATAGAAACTAATGTCCGAGTCTCATACAACTAGACTGATTTTATTTAACAAGAGAAGGTTTTTTATACGACAATTAATTTTCTCCAACCAGTAAAAGCTTGAGGAGTAGGACAAAGAACTTTTCTCTAATAAGATGATAATTAATTTTTATATATTTTCTTCTTTCATGAAAAATTTGACTTTACAAAAATTTTGATAGTTAATATCAGATACAAATTATTTTGACTTAATTGATCATTAAATTCAATCATTACTTTTATTTTATAATTATTTTGAAATCAAAATTTAATTTAATGACTATTTTAATCATAATTAACAATTATTTTATTTGATAACTAAAAATTAATTTTTAAATAATTTTTTTTATGTAATATTAATAGTATTCTTGTATGAACCTTGACACATAACACTAGGAAGTTATAAAATGAATCATTAGATATAGCTAAAACATTAAAATTTTCTTCAATTAATATACTTTGACAAGGTTATTAGATTTTGATTATGCAATAAACTTGATGTAGATGATTCATAACAGGTCATGCATTCATACATTCATAATTGGTAGGTCATTGATTAGTGGAAAAATTATGCTTAAACCAACAATATGGTATTAAAAAATGTGACTAAGGAATCATTTGGTTAAAGAGTATAATATGTATTTAGGATTTACTAAAATGTCATTTTTTTTTTATAATTTGACCAAATCATGTTCAATATCGTAGGAAAAAAATATATCAAACATTAGATATCATACTTCATTCATATTGGGAAGAAGATAAAAGTGAAAAAAATCTAGCAAGAGAAAACTTTTTAACGTAGATTGTTAATAGCTAGTAACTCCAAGTGCAAGAAATTGCAACTCTTAAAATTTGTATATCTTAGTATAATAATCCTTCTAGGATAGACTAATTAGATATAAATATCTAATAAGTAGACAATTTAATAATTCGTGTAATGACCAATAATCATTGTATATATTTTGATAGTTATGATTATTTAGTTTTTTTAATTAACTTGTAATTATTTGGTATTTCCTTGGTAAAGATAAATTACATGATAAGATGAAACAGATACAATTTAAATGTTTAACTTACATAAGACAATTATCTTTTTTTTTTCTATTTTTATATTTATTCATTTTTTTTTATTTTTTTTTATGTGATACGCAATTGAGTGCAAATAGGTGTCCAATAATGTGAATGTGCATATCAACTATACACATAAACATGACATCATGGTGATGATAGCAATATGCTGTGGGAATCATGTTACATATGTGTCAATCACACACATGCATTATCATGCTGTTATATGTTAGCAAAATTTATTTAATAGTTATAACCAATAATTGAATGAAGAAAACGAATATAAACAATTAACACAACCAATTAGTCATTAATTGTGTTAATGACGTTTCAGTAAAATAGATGCCAATATATATGTAACGGATTCAATGGAATTGTGAAACTAAAAATGTCATCATCGTTACAAAATAAATTTGGAGAAAATATTTTGGAAATGTGTATAAGGATTAAAAAAATCAAGGAAAATAAAAAGTGTATACTAGGCAAATTTAGTATTAATAATTGGTTTTTTCCTTTAGCAGTTCTTGACCATTATTATAGGATAACGTGGAATTGGACTTGAAAGATTTATTCATGGCTTCTGTCTTCACAAGCTGAAAGTTCCTTCTAAGCTTCTTCAGTTGAAAAGAGTTTCGAAATCAACCGTGTTGGGTTGTGCCCCGAAAGCTTCCATGGAAAATTCTCAAAGAATGACAAAAACTGAGACAGGAATTAGAAAAAGGGAAAAAGTCACGTATACACATCACTTAATGAGTTTAGATCGACAATATTCATGAAAAGACATGAGTGGCGCGTATTAAGAAGCATGTGAGAGGATTGAAAATTTGTCCAACCTTGAAAACTAACGAGAGTGACATGTATGAACGAGACATGTTCATGGTCCCTTAAATAAATTTATATATACAAACATTCAACCCTACAAAACAACAAACGTTAACGAGAATCAGCGGATGAACATGGCAACAACACCCGGCTACTCTTTACAACACACTCCAACATGGGCAATTGCCCTTGTTTCCTTCATTCTTATCTCAATCTCAGTCATCTTGGAGCATCTCATTCATCTTATAATCAAAGTCAGAACCCTTAGTCTCATTATTTTTCGTAGTTAATTACCTAATAAGATCTTTCTACATGGTTTCAGTGGTTGAGGAAACATCGGAAGAGCGATTTGGTCGAAGCAATAGAGAGGCTTAAATCAGGTTAATAGCTGAATGTGTAGTGTTATTTATTATGAATTTATGATATTTTAATAAGGTTTAATCCCTGAGTGGGTGTTTTGTGCAGAGTTAATGATCTTAGGGTTCATGTCGCTTTTGTTGACAGTAACTCAAGACGCTATAATAGAAATCTGCATTCCAGTTAGGGCTGCAGATACTATGCTTCCATGTCGAAAACGTACTGCTACCAATGATACTGCAATTTTGGATTCTTGCAGTGCCAAAAATGTATGATTAATTACTTTTGTACGTGAGAAAAGATAATAATATTAGTAGTACCAATTTTTTTCACTCTTGATCAAAGTTCACTCTATTTGCATATGCAGGCCAGTAAGGTTGCTTTAGTGTCAAAACATGGAATCCATCAACTTCACATGTTTATTTTTGTTCTAGCTCTCATGCAGATTGTGTACAGTTTTCTCACCGTTTCTCTGGCAAGGGCTAAGGTAAGAATCAGGAAGCACCTGAGATCTGACTTTTTTTAAGCTTTCTAGAGGTTTCTACAGAGATTGACACTTGAAATATTTGAGATAAGATCGTGTATTAATATTATATATAACTATGAAAAATGTCTAGTTAGATACATTTCATACCTTTATGCTTGTAGCCACTATTGCATATTTTATTTTAACCCTTGACTTCATTATATAGGAGTTACAAATAGATGATTCAATCCTTTACAAATACAAGTGTTTAAAAAAATTCTTACAGTTTTGACCATTAAATAGGAGGTACAAAGAGATGAGTCAATCCTTTACAAATACAATTAGAATATTTAGAAAGATTCTTACAATTTTGACTGATTAAATAGGAGGTACAAAGGATGAGTCAATCCTGTACAAATACAATTACAGTATTTAAAAAATTCTTGTGTAGTCCTCTACATACGGTTTTGTCAGCCAACAGAATACATCTCTATCAAAGAAAAAAGTCACTCCATTCTCAATCCAAACAATAAACAAAAAAGGTCTCAGAAAGTTTAAAAATTGTCTAATAACTATACAGAATTGAATGTTGAATGTTCCCAATACTAGAATCAAATAAATTTAGAGTTTGTCATTTACCTATGAAATTAATCCAATTTCTTCTAAAGATAAAAGATTGTCAATATCTATGAAATCATCCAATTCCTCTCAAATAGAAAGATTGTCCAAATTTGATTGTAGCCTTACAAGTTGATATGCTCTTATATACATGCAATCTTTAATTTAAAAACCTTGCCAATTGTTAGGAATACCCTTCTTTCCGAGTTTGGTTCCAAATAATTGCCTACTGTCTTTCCATTTTGGTCCCTAAAGTTACCTATAATTGATTATCACACCGTAAAAATTAGGTTGGTAACATCCCACGAAGTACGTCCCTGATATTAATCACTGGTCAAAACTCAAAGGGTGCATATACAGTTCAAAACTATACTAATTTAACCTTGGAACATTTTAGTTTAATGCACTATGTTAAGACACCCCACCAATGATTAATATCAATCAGAATAAGAAAACATAACTTCAGATTTTTTACATTTTAATCAAATTCATTTGTTGAGTTGTGTTGAACACCGTACTTCTACTTTCTCATGATTAAAAAAAAATCATATTTCTATGATTTCAAATTCTCAAGATAATTATAATCCATATGTCTTTTTAAATAATGTTATATTTGTTAGTTAAATCTAGGATATGAAAATGTTAAAAGTTAACCAAGATTGATTATGACTCACTAAGCTTATACTCACCTAACTATCACATTTATTACAAATTATTTTAACTATTTTATAATCAAAGAACATGTGGTTACTAGTTTCATCCTCCTCTTTACACAATTCACATATTTTATTTGTCAATCTAATTTCTCTTTTAACCAAATTCACCTTTATAGCAATTTTATCTTAAAAAAAAACTAGAGTTACGTATGTATTACTGTACAACAAATCCAATCCAAAAATAACAAATGCAAACAATGCATGGTATATTAAAAATACACACGAGGTTCAATTATTTCGAGTTAATACATATCAATGGAATAGAATGAGTCATGAACATCTCTTGACTACACTTTCTGATCATTCACTTGAAATATAAATATAGTAAATTACTTTTGAATGTATATTTAAAAAATAATAATAATATTGTTGAGGAAAGTCTTAATATGATATAAATTATTTACGTTGTTTGCACTCAACCATATTGTAATTTAGAGATTGATAATTGTTTAACATAGTCTTTTAATTAAATAAAATTTAATGCTTGTTGTTGGCTATAAAACTATTTTGTTCTTACTTAAACTTAAGCTTATGTGATAGTTTGTTAATAAAAGTATTCACATAAAACAAATTTAACATAAATCACCATATTTCTTGTATTTTGTCGCCAATGAATTCTCCTATGACTTTCCGATATCATTTGAATCACACTTGCAGATGAGGCACTGGAGAGCTTGGGATGAAGAGACTCAAACAATCGAATATGAAATTGCCAACGGTAAAGTTGTTTTTAAACAAATGACTAATTAAATATTCATTTAATAAAATCATATTACATGACTTGTTTTGATAAGTTTTACTTTATCATGAAATTTATTAACATAAGTTTTAAAAAAAGTTTGTATTCGTAGAATTAATTATTTGATTTTTTGCATTGAGTTGTTATTCTGTAATTAGTGTACAACTTTTCTCTAATCATTTTCTGTTGAAATTAACTTAGAACTTAGGTGATTACTATATTTCATGTCGAGATTCAATAAGAACTTTGGTACATCGGTATTGTTCAAGGGTCGTGTATTAATACAGACAAAAATGAATAAAAATTTATGGAAATAGAATTCATTATAATCTTATATGCAAAGGGTATCTTATTATTATTATTATTATTATTATTATTATTATTATTATTATTATTCAAAAATATTAAAATACTCATATTATTTCCTTTATTTCAAAGATATTTTATTTATTATCGACTTAAAAAGTAATTAAGGTTTTTTACTCATTCCATTTATGTGATTTGAATGCGAGTAGTCATATTCATGCAGGGGTATGCTTGAGGAAAAAAGTATTAATATTATAAAATTTCAAGAACTTAATTTTTATTCTTAGAATATATGATGTTTTTAAAACTAGTCTAGTTTTTTATAGTGCAGTTATTCCTTATAATTAAACAAAAAATATTGTATTTTTAGTACCTTAAATATAATTTTATATGAATAAAGTTAATCAAGTTTTAGAAATATATTAAAATGTTAATTGGTATCTTTTAACATATTTAACATTTTTCTAATTATAGTATTTTAAAAATATCATTCATAAAAGTATAATTATATACAGCTGAGAATATATGTATTTATTTTCTAATAATTATTAGAGAAGAGCACTGAAGCCTACAAACTTAAATTCATAAAAAGTTACATAAAACCGATAAAACTTGAAATGTTTAATAGATACTTCATATTAATAATATAATTATAAAAAATTGAGCACGTTTTATATTACTGCTCTAGCGTAGGAAGAAATTAGAAGTATGATATATGTAAATAATTGGTAGTTTAAGTATATAAATTCTTCCTCTAAAAAAAGATATAATTCGGTGGAATTATATACATCCATATATATATATATATATAAGAGTGCTCTCAATGTAAGAAGAAAAAAGAAGTACAATATAAGGAAATAAATTCGTAGTCTAAGTATATAAACATTTCTTCTAAAAAAATATCTATAACTCTATACGATAAAAGGTATTTAATTTATTGTAAATATTTTTTAAAATCATCTTGGAATATAATTACTTTTTAATATTCATAATCTTTACTATTTTAACTTCAAGTTCAATGACATAACATCTTTATCATGATTTTGTCTCTGAAAAATTTGGAAGGGAGAGTTAAAGTAAGAACATCCATTTAAATTGTGAATGACCTCGAGAAAAGCATATGGGAACAATTAATTTTCCTATAATAGCTTTATATAATTTTTTATATTTAATATTTCATATATTACATTACTCTTATATAACTTTTTCTTAATATCTAATATATTATAATTTCTATTTTCTGTAACTGCTTAATTTAAGTTTTATTTTTAATATCTTTATTAAATAAGTATATTTTTAAAAAAAAGTTATAAGTTTTTTAGTATAATATTTACTAATGACTCAAATTATTTTAATTTTTTTAAATAAAAACATATATTTATGAAAACGTTTTTTGTTTCGTTGATATAAATAAATATGACTTTTGCGTTCACTTGTCATAATAACGTGTTAAAATTTAATTAAAATGTCATATCAAAATCTGTAAAGGGTCCCCATTTTTTAATTATGATCAGTGAAAGGGTCTTATTCAATATGTTTGTCTTTACTTCCTGCAATTCCATAATTTTATTTTCGTTGCATACAAACAACACATGTATGTTGTTGAATGGATTTGTCATCCAAGTTCCTTCAATATTTTCCATATTCAATCTTCTAAACTTACTTTTTCTCTTTCATGTTATTTATTTTGTTGTAGTTTAATCTTCACGAAATGCCGTAATAGATGCGTTGAAACTACTTCTCAAATTAGGTCCACTTGAGGACCAAAGATTTTTATGGCTCTTGACTCATTGAAACGCTGTTTTTTCCAAAGGCCCCACTTCGATGTTCTTATCATTATCAAGACTTCGGCGTTGAACCAGTGATGAGTGATGATAACGACACTCATTGCACTGCATAATCTTCCCTAAAAAAAATAAAAAAAATCAATATTAAATCGTCATAGAAAATTTTATCTACACTTGTAATTTGTTTCTACTATCATGATCAATCATATCGATAGGTTATACGTCTTTTTCTTTGGTTTTATTAATCATTCCGTTTCCATGTAGTTTCCTCTCGTAGATTAGACAATGTGTTATGACGTTTTTTGTTGGCTAATTGACCCTTCAACGTTTATGGTTCATAATCAGACCCTAATAGATTCAGATTCGCAAGGCAAACAACATTCGGAAGACGGCACATATCTACTGCATCACCAGTGTTTGTTTGGATAGTAAGCCTTTTTTTTTCACGCTACAATTAAGAGATTTCTGATTTTATGAGTGATCCTTAAATAAATGTAACTTGGAAATGTTTTTGTATCAAATGAATATTGTTAAAATCAATCATAGTGTTTTATGGCTAATGTTATATGTGTACAGAAATGTTTTTTCCGACAGTTCTTTCATTCAGTAGAAAAAGTTGATTACCTAACCCTGAGGCATGGTTTTATATCAGTTAAGTACACATAACACATCAAATTTTCAAGTATAGATTATTATTGTTATTATTATTATAGTTAAACCTTTCATTAAGATGTTCCATTCTATGCACCACTCAGGCTCACTTTTCAGCAAGAAACAGCAACTTCGATTTCCAAACTTACATTGAACAGTCACTTGAGGAAGATTTCAGAATCATAGTGAGCATTAGGTTGTTCCTTGCCAGCCAAATTATGTGTTTTATCTATCTGGAGTTTTCGTGTTGTGTTAATCTTAATCACATGTTATGTGTGTTACCTTGCAGCCCTGTGATGTGGTTCACTGTTGTTATCTTTTTGCTCGTGGATGTACATGGTTAGAATGTTTTACTCTTTCATTTCCATTTCTTAAAAATCTTTTCTATGTCTAAGTCAGTAGTTATTTTTCTCTCTGTGAACTATATTAGGTTGGCATGTATATCTCTGGTTATCCTATGTTCCCCTCTTGGTGAGTAACAAGCATGTTGCATCTTCTTTTGTCCTAATTAAAATGAATCTTCAGGCTTCTAATTCAGCTTTCCTGAATTTTATTTACAGCTGGTTCTGGTTGTGGGAGCTAAACTTGAAGTCATTGTCGACGAAATGGCTCTTCAGATGAAAGATGTCAACAATGTAACCAGAGGGACCCCACTTGTTTGTCCAAGTGACCACTTCTTCTGGTTTGGCCATCCAGGATTTGTGTTAACACTTCTACATTACACTTTATTCGTGGTAAACCTTCTTCTATCTAAGCTATATGATGACACAATTAATCACTTAATCATCTAAGATTTTAATTTGATCCTGACAGAATGCATTCGAACTTGCCTTCTTTATATGGGTATCAGTAAGTTGTCTTTCTACTTGCTAAAATAAATCAACATTAGAATTTTTTTAACAAGTCTACATTAGAAATATTGATCCAATATATGTATTGCATTAACACCCTTCTCTGTTATTTTCTTGGTTGACAGACACAGTTTGGAGTAAATTCTTGCTACCACGAACACAGAACATTTACAATCACAAGGGTGGTGATAGCGTAATAACAGACTACAGTTTTTTATAATTTCCTTTTTTTTTTTTTGGCATGTTGATCCTCCTGGAGTAAATTTTCTTGATCCTAGGTGACATTTTGATTTACTATTTCCTCAGGGTGGCTGTTCAAGTCCTATGCAGCTATGTTACTCTTCCCCTCTATGCACTAGTGGCACAGGTAAACTCTATAGACATTGATGTAATAGTGGGAGAGTGTGTTTTGGTGAACTTTTATAAAATTGATTTGAAGTGAAGTGGCTTACATTTATATACTTTTATCTTAAAAAAGCAAGTTTGTAGTAAAACTTAATGCAAAAGTTAATTTGTATTGCTTTTAGACATACCAATAGTTGAAGACAACTCTAATTTTACCTAACAATAAGTGTACATTTTTGTATCTTTGTTGAAATCATGTGGGACAGAAACAAAATTAAATTAGTGCCCATTGTGAAACCAAACAGACACTTGGCAGTTTCTATGTCAAGTGGGGCAAATAGTAGTGTCTTAACATTGGATTGTTGCAGATGGGGTCACAAGTGAAGAGCAAAGCGTTGGCTAAAATTCTGAGGCAGTGGCATGTTGAGGTGAGAAGCAGGAGGAAGCAACAAAAACTTGTAAAGTCCTTTAGTTTTAGCCACATAAATATGTCCTCCGAATGGAGCCAAGGAAATAAGAGTGCCCCTGAGTTTTCTTCAGGACTACGTGTAAACACTCGTTCCTCTACTGAAGGAGAAATTGTGGAAGAATGGGAACATGCGGTGAAAACAGACGCAACCTCATCAAGTGATCCACCTAGTGTTGTCTAATTAGAATTGCCAAATAATATTGATTCTATTGGACATCAGATTCATTCCGCAGACATTATAACTTTTGATTTTAGTGGTGAAATTGCGAAAATGTTTCAGTCTCACGGATCCATGCATTAATTTGTTCCGCTAATACAGTGAAATCTAATGTACATACTATTATTTGTACTTGGAATTTCTCACTTTTCGGCAGAATCTCAAGATATTTTTACTAGTTTCAAACAATTTTTCTGAACTAGTTAAGGAAGTAATCTTTTGTGTGATATCTAATCACACTGCTAATCAGGATAGAACAAGAAATTTTCCATTAGATAATCGTTTGCATAAAGTGTAAATACTAGGTACTTAACCGCAATATCAACCCCATCATAGTGTTGAAGGGAACTAAAAAACATACAAACATGAAAATCCTCATGTAAAGTTATTTTACTTGTCGTATTAGGTGAGGACAGAGAGTGATGATATGAAAGGATGAATTTGCTTAATAGCGTCCAAAGGTCACATCCAGGATGAGAAGACTGCAAGTGATAAAAAAACAGTTTGCTTTTTTGTCACTATTACTTGACTAAGGCATTATCCCATAAGTGGTGTCTCTGGGTGAAACCAATCATGCAATTAGTAGTACCTTTCAATGTCGGTATACCCCAATTCTGACTCTAGATTGGACTTAACCAGCTTGCAAATCAGATTTTGTTGGTATGACAACTGTAATGTCAAGATACCCAAACCCATATTTGGATCATTAATCTTCATATATTTGCTCTTTTTACAAACTTCAAAGTTTCATCTCATGCTAGAGATGAATCATGAGTCCACTCAACTTGGTAGATCTTACTAGTTCCAGCATATGATTTGACATGCATAGAGCATCGTATTCTCTTTTTGAAGCATGGACAGAACAGTCTTTTTATCAGCATAGAAGTTGTGGAGTTTAGAATCCACGTCCCATGTCCATGGTGACCACATCCTTAGTTGTCCAAGGTTGTCCCACACACTTCTCCACGTTCATTTGCCTTCACTCGCTTCTCTACTTCTGTTTCTTTTCACCTCCACCACACCTGCCGACAGGCCACTACTTCCTTCGGCTTTTCTATACGCAAATCTCACTCTCTCTCTCTCTCTCACACAAGCAATGGAAAACAAAAACTTTCTATGCACTATAGAAGAAATGGATAGTCTTTGGTTTCACAAACTCGTTTTGTTCTCACAACCAAGTCCAACAGCATCAGTTCTTTCCTTACCATCACCCCCAGATGAAGAAAAACCTCTTCCCACATCAGAATCTGTGTCTTGCTCATCCTTCATTCTTTCTTCACCACCTCCCCCAGATGAAGAAACTTCAACGGATGAATCAGCTTCTTCAGAGAAACCACTCTCATCAGAGTCAATATCCGTGCTTCTACAGGTATAACTGAAAAGCAGTTAGAGTTAGTCCTTCTAAAAACATTCTATACCTATCCTGTATTATGAGTGCAGTTTTGATTCATGTTATGATCATTCTTTCTTCTTCTATTTTTATGTTGTTTTTGTTTTTTTCCACGAAGGATGGATCGATCAACAATGAAGAAGAAACACAGGAAAGATTGGCTAGAACGGACCTTTTATTGGGCAACAAAACTCATTCACACTCGTTCTCACCATCAACTCAAAACCGTCACAGAAGATTGAGGAATCCAGTTACTTGTGCAAGGAAACTGCAGAAATCTGTAAGCTGCAGAACACTTGGGGAACTAGAACTTGATGAAGTAAAGGGTTTTATGGATCTTGGTTTCACATTCAACAAAGAATATCTAAGCCCAAGAATGATGAGCGTTGTTCCCGGCTTGCAGAGACTCGGTGTAATGGTTGAAGGAGATTATATTGAAGCAGCAGATAAAGGAAAGAGAGATATCATGAGACCATATTTATCAGAGGCATGGCTTATAAAGAGACCCGATTCCCCGCTACTAAACTTAAGAATTCCTAAACGTTGTTCATCTGCAAATATGAAGAAACACCTTCTGTTCTGGGCTAAGACTGTGGCCTCAGAAATCCACCAAATATGAGTTATGATCAATACTCAAAATAGCCACAAAGTAGAGCAAAGGCTATGGTCCATATGTGACCAGCCGCCACATGTGATATAACATGTCATGGCCAAATAATTGTATATTAATAAAAGCGTAATAAGAGAGGTAGGTGGTGCAATGTGAATTCTGATTTCTTCCATCTCCTTTTTGTTTGCTAGGCAATAAAAGGGAGAGATGGGAAGGTTCTTATTGGAACCAAATGTGGAGGCTTAGTTAATGAGTTGTTTGTCCTGAGGAACACTAGTTAGGTAGATAAGGCAGGAAGAAGATAAACACAAAAGAACAGAAAGAGAGACCCTACTATGATGTGGTGTTGCCTCACAAGTGGGGTTTCACGAATTCACAAGCAATCGACAGCCCCATCAGACTGTTCCATTGTTTTTTGTTGGCATATATGACCGGAGAAATCGTTTTTGGTGTCATGTCTGGCTTTTTTGTTCTTATTGCATCGATGGAACAATGGTTTTGCACCTTCTTAAACCCTACCCTGTCGTATCGATATCTTCTTTGTCCCACACTGCTTTTGGAAACAAAAGTAAAAAATGCATAATAGATAACTCACCACAGCCAATCTTTATGATAGTCTTAATGATTCTTTTTTCTTAATTACAATTTCTATCTATCTATTCAAACTACAAAGTTTACTTAATATTTTATCTATTTATTGAAAATAAAAATTTAGAAACATAAGTACTGATCAATATTTATCAAAAATTAATATTTAGAAATTAAAAATCTATTATATCAATTAATTAATTTTATAATATTTTTATGTAATTATAATATTATTTTTTATGCCATCAAAATAGTATTCAAATAATATTTAAATATAATAATTGAATATTTTGTAAGGTTCTAAACGTTGAAGGATAAATACAACATTGTTAAAATTAGTATTATAAAACTTAATATTCGAATAAAAGTTACATTGAGATCTAAAAGATGATATAATAAAATAAAATTTATAAAAATTAAATTAAGAACTCTGGATTTTTTTTTTTCAATTTAACAACTCAAATTATCATTGAGCTCAGTTTATAAGAAACAAATTTTAGCATTAAATGAGATTTGGATTGTACATAAAATCAAACATGTCAAAATGAAAAGCATAATCAATTACTACAAGACAAGCTTGTCTTTTTTAATTAAAAAAAACTAGGTAGTTATTATGTATTTGTAATTAAAAATTTTGAAAAGATATTTTTTAAAATACATTTAAAATTTTTCTTTTTATTTATTAGATGTAATAAATCTTGAAAAATAAAAATTAAAGGAGATTAGTACAGGAAATTAAGAATTATATCTCTTTATATATATATATATATATATATATATATATATATAGAGAGAGAGAGAGAGAGAGAGAGAATTTAAAAAAAAAATAGTCTCTAAATTGTGTATACTAAATTTAAATCCAATATATATTATTATAGATATTTTTCTTTTATTCTATGTTTGCACAAACTGTTTCAATGTTACTATATTGTATTTATTTGTTATATAATAATAATATAAATAAAAATAATATTAATAACAAAATAATAATTTAAATTAAAAATATAATAATAACAATCATAATAATTCCTTTAAAATTAGATAATACCAATAATATTAAATAAAGTAAAAGTAATTAAAACTTTTATATAGTTTATATTTTCTTGCAAATAAGAATAGAAGTAGTACTTTATGAACAACTATAATTAGATAAATTATAAAAATCAGTAAAGTGCATTAAATTTTATTAATGTTTTGATATTCTTTTTAAGATGTTTCTATGGTAAAACAACATAAAACACAAATCATAATATTGCAATAGTATTGTAACTAAAGGTAAGACATTGATTAAAATTAAAATATTTCAGTAAAGGTATAAATAAAAATTAATTAAAAGCTTTCTTTTATAAATGAGACAAGAGGAGGTATTACTATGAATACTTTCTTGGACTGAAATATCTTCCATATCAAATCTTTGTCTGCATAGGCACACCACAAAATCAAACCTTTATCAGTATTCAAAGAATCTAAATTTTTCTTAAATGTATTGAAATTTGTTAGTATTCATTCAATAACTGAGTAGACTAAGATGCATCCACAATGATAATTTCATTCTTACTAACTTCTACATATTTTTTTATTCCTTATATTTTAATAAAAGACATGCACCTTATAAATTCTGAAGTTATTATAATTTATTTGGTCGATCGGCAATTATGATTTTGTATTTTTCTCTTGTGCTTTATCATTTTAGAAAAAAATACAAAATATATTTATCTCATTCAAATTAGAAAATATAAATAATAAAAAATTGTTGATTTTATTTTGATCTGTTTTTATTTTTCCAAATAAAATTACTATTTTTTTTTCTTTAAGTTATTTTTAAGGTATCATAAGTTATATAGGTAAAAGCTAAGTTAAGATAGTACCCCACCTAAACTTTTAACTTTTTGATAAATAAAAACTGAAGGATTCTTTTATATAAAGACTAAATTAACACTCTCCAATCTTACATGAACTAAAAATATATTTAATCAAAAGTTTAAAAGTCATAGTTCTAATTTTCAAGAAAGATTTGAGTTAAATGTAACTGAAAATCTTAATATTTAGATGAGACAATAACCTGATTTCCGTTACCAATTCATCCTATTTAATCTATTTTATTATTGTTATAGGTGGGTGATGGACATATTGGGATACAAGAGGAGAAAAAGGATATGACAGTTAAAATTTTTCTATTAAAATATAATTTATATTTTTATATAAAGTATCATTATTCATATGATATCGTTCTGAATTATATTTAAAAAATAAATAAAAATATAAGAGAATTGAAAAACTGAACTTTTTAATCCCAAGGATTAACACTCACTCCTTTATTTAAAAAAAAAAAAAAAAAAAAAAAAAAAAAAAAAAAAACCACTGAAACGAATCCATTTAATTTGGTTCAACTGAATAAAAACATGGGCCGAGCGTGGTTTCTGGAACCTTCTTAAAGGCATAGTTAAAAAATTTGCATTGGAATCTCCGTTTGTTTTGTTAGCCATGGCCGATGACTCCGAGTTCGCAGATAAAGTCCCTCCTTCTTTCGATCCAGTGGTACACTTTCAATTGCTGTTGCAAACATTCAATTTCATCATCGCTTATTATTTTACATATAATCTTAATAGATTCCTGCGCAATGTTCCTCCTCGCACGTTTTTTACGGATTAATTAGGTCTTAAAGTTATGGATCGAACCTTTCATGTGGTCCTGTTGTGTTTTATTCTCAGATCTTTGGAATTGTGGAATCATTAGCATTTTGCTTGATTTTTATTATCTTCCGTTAGTGATCTGTTCATTTCCCAAATTCTTAGTGATTCTAATGTTAAAAATCAGTGAAAATTAATTTAGGATTCCTTTTTCTTTTAAAATATATATATATATATATTGTCAGATCTTCAGCTAGGATTTTGATCAGGTAAAATTCGCGTTCTGATTTAAAGATTTGTTTATGATTATCGGAATGTTTATATTCATCACTGTTATGTTACGCAAATCTATGATTTGTTGCATTGATTTGCTGCATTACTATTGATGTGGAGGAGCTACATTTGATGAATCGCAGTGTCAAGTGTTTTTGTGTAGGTTAGATTTTATTTGTTATTCAATGCGTTGCTGTTTTGTGAATTTTGATGTTGATGCCTATCAATGTTTTGGATTTTAGATGATAGCAATATTACAGAGCAAATGGTTTGTGGTTAGTTTCAACTTCATACATCACGTGTTTTAAATCGTTTTCCACAAGTTATCAGCAAATGATGCGGTTTGTCTGAGTGGAATAACGTTTTTGGAGATTTTATGATGGAATGGAATGGGCTGATTTTTTTTAAGGGTTCTATTCTATCCCGTACTGGGGAAAAAGGAGAGTTTATTGATGGAATGAAATGTCATCGGATTCCATTCCACTCCAATTTTAAAAAATCTAAACAATAGAACTTAGTATCCTTACGATATATCATTCGTATTTTACCATATGTTCAAACATAGTTAAAGAGAATCTAGTTTTACGTGAAGATATTCAATGTTTCGCCACTAAGATAAAATTGAAGAATATCCTATTTTTCTTGAGAATAATATTGTAATGAGATATATTATTTCTCTTGTTTCAAGATTTGACTTGTGCTTCAAAATAGCTATTTTGCATAATTTCTGCAATGATTTGTATATTGTAGTTCACATCAATCATTTGACATACTGGGTTTGATTTCTCTAAACTTAGGGGAGCACACTTTAGATAATAAAGTGTAATAATAACCATTAATTAGAAAATCAATGGTAGTGATTGTACTAAACTTTTGATTTTTTTTATATATGTATTTGATTTTATCACAGTTCTCGATCATTGATTTTGTAATCAATGGTTCTTGCACTTTATTTTTTAAAGTGGATCTCCTCACATTAGAGGAGTCAAATCTATTGCCCATGTTGGGTATCAAGCTTTCTCAACTATATTGCACCTTCCCCATTGAGGGTAGCATTTTCTATAAATCATTTTCAAACAAGTTTAATGGTTTGATTGTTCTGCAGCAATAGTTTTATAAATTAGCGACTCACCCTTGAAGAGAACTATAATTCACCTGTTAGTGTAGGATGTCTGAGTAACAGTTGTTGTCGGTGATGAATTCTTTGTCTATTTTCCGTTTTAAATAAGTGCATTTTTTATTTTTATTTTTTTCCCAATTCCTTTTTGCTTAGTGCTTTTTATTTTGCTACATGTAGGCCTCAAACCAAGGGTTCAACCCAGGCTTAATTGTCCTCCTGGTTGTTGGTGGATTGGTGTTGACATTTCTCATTGGAAATTTTGTGCTCTACACCTATGCGCAGAAGACTCTCCCTCCTAGAAAAAAGAAGCCTGTTTCAAAGAAGAAGATGAAAAAGGAGAGACTGAAGCAAGGTGTTTCTGCTCCTGGAGAGTAGACCTCGTAGTCACTTTATGTTCTATGATTTGAACTGTACTATTTAGATAAAGTTTCTCCTTCCGTGGCGTCTTGCATTACGTTGATTTTGATCGTTTCTACCTGTGTATTACTGATAGAAAGCTTAGCCACATAAATTAGTGCTTTAGTAATATTATTGGGACCGGCTATTTCATGGTTAAATCACCTGAAATCACCAATTTGCTACCTAACTGATCACTCATCTGTTTATATTTTGGTTGACGAGCAATTGAGGAAAGGGAAACTTGGAATTTTAATAGTATATAGGATGGGAACAAACATACAAGAGAAGATTACCAAATATTTTTCCTTGAAGACCCAAGTTCCTTTTGCTAAAGGAACTAAAAGGGTATTTCCTTTTGCTAATCTTACTAAGGGAAATGTTGTTTTAGTTCTTGCTCTAACATTCTTTCCTTTCCGATCAAACTTGAAACACAAAATTAAGTGCTAGCTAGAATTTTTTTCCCAAGTGGTTATAGTTCATTTCTCCATGTTAGGTAGATTAATGTTAGGCTGACATATAACAGGCTTAAGAGAAGATCATTTTATCTTTTACATTTACATGGCACTGCAATCTTGATTTCCAACATTATCAGCTTTTGTGACATGATCATTTAACTATGAATTAATCATGTGTCTTCTCTTATGATTTAAAACATAATTTTTTGGTGAGTCCTGAATTAAGTAAACTGATTTGACTCATCACATGTTAATGGGTTAGCTTCTTAACTTATTTATTACAGGACAAAAAAAGTGGATTAACCTAATCTATCTATTTATAGCACTATAGGTCAAAGTAACAACTTATATTTCATAGCACTTTAAATTGATTTAACAACTTATATAATCGATTATTTAAATTACTCAAAATACTTAACAATATCTTGTCTTAAAAAAAATGTAAAAATATCAATGTAGATAATTAAAAGTAGAAAATTATTATAATAAAAAATTAAAAAAAAATTGTTGGAGGATTATACGTTGACTCACCTTTAATCTAGTTCTTAACCTAAGAATTAATTGACCTACGTTTTTTAAAAGTTATGTTAGATTAGAGCTATTTAATAAATTAGGTTGAAAGGGGTCTTATTGTGATTTTCCATTTCTAAGAAGCAATTTTCGGAGGCTATTTTTCGGTAGGAACATTTAAATTTTGCTAGTTTAATCTATTTATTACTTCGATACTTTCGCAACTTGTTCACCTGTTTAGAAACTGTGTTTTATTTTTTTTACACTTGTCCTCCTCAACGTAAAAGTTATCTCAGCTTTTGAAAGAAAAAAAAAAATTATCAAGTTTTATTTATTTTAATTTTTTGTTTTCATTTTATTGACCTTGTACGCTTCTATTTTTATTTTTATTGGAAATGACAAGTTCTTATAAAAATGAGCATGATAACGGGAATTCACCCAAACTTAAAAATGATCCTACTTAAAAAAAAAAATAGTACAAGAATTCAAAATTAATAGTGATAAATCACTCTTAAATAAAAGCATTGAGACATTTAAGTAAGAGAAAAAAATTGAAAACAAAAATAGTTTTAGAAAAAATTATAAACTTAGGACAGACTTGTTTCTAATAACAAAATTAATCTCCTCCTAAATTTTGATGAATTAGATAATCGAATCTTATAAATTATAGAAGTAGTAATAAAAGTTTTCCTTGTATTGCTTTATGCCATTATATTAATTATATTGCAAAAGAAAAATATAAAAAAAAAATCCTTCTGCATAAAAAATACTTAGATATATTTTTACCAAAAATTAATTACTAACCTCAATCCTTAATTTAAAGTATATGCCATTTCACATTCATATCTTTCCTCTCCTTTCACTTTCTACACTACCAAACAAGAAAGAAAATAGCTTTCTTTTTCTCTCATTTTCTCTTGTACAAAAAAAAAAAAAAACAAAAGATCATCTCACTATTCACTCATGATTTTCTATTTTTCCAGGCACTTTCCTCCCAAAGATAGCCTTAAAACAAACCACTAATTCTCCTGAGATTGATGACCACAGCGCGTACACGTATAAAAAGTAGTTTGCCCTTCATCTGCTGATCTCATCTGAAATTAGAATTGAAATAAATAATTCTGGACCATAAATAAGCTTCAAATCAAATTGGCAAATCTACATTATAAAGTCTAACATACCTGTCTGGTATAAAAGTTAGCTTCATCATGGCCACATTTTTCACATTTCTTGTTGACCTGACAACAAACAATGACACCTTCTTGAGAGAAGAAACAATAACATTTAATAATAAACAAATATCTTCTGAAAAATCAAGCTATTTAATATGCATTGCATGATCCATTACCTTAGACAATTGCACCTTCTGTTCCTCAATTATTTCCATTCCAAGCTCTCTTCTGATATCCTGCCAAACCAAAGGTTAATTAAAGAACAATTCCCAATCGTCTACATAAAGTGAATATGTTCACGGCTATGATAAATCACAAATTTGGCTTATTTCAGTTAAATGTGCCCACTAGAATCTCTTAACAGTTCAGGCTTGTTAAGCTGCTGAAACTACTCTTAGGAAATTTAGAACTTAAAAGGTAAGCAATCCTAACTAACTGTACCAGTACTTGCACCATATCAATTCACCTCTGCTTTCTATCACTGCTAAATTCATATTAAAATTCTAAACTCAGATCCAACTTTCAATATGGCTAAACTACTCAAACTCCAATAACATGGTCTCTCACCAATTAAGAGCGTGCGAGAAAACAACTGTTTCTAAGGATATAATCACTTATTTTTCAAACGCTCCCTTAGGAAGTTGGCAAAAACAGATTATTATTTCTTCAAAATGAGCCAAAGCAAACACACACTAAAACGGTTATTTAATTACACATATCACAAAAAGTATAGAAAGTATATCATGGATTTGTGAGTCATGCGAAGAACACTGGCATATAAACTATAATAATAATTCACCGCCATGTGAGGTAACAGAAATAAAACATACCTCAGCATAAATCGTGTAACTTATTTCCTTATCACGAATATCTGAACACAGAGATGTTCCATTAGAACACGTAAAATGTCAATTCAAGAAAGTTATACATAATTTATGTATATGCACACGGATACTATAAAATTCAGAAAAATATGAAAACACGTTACGAAAGAAAAACAAGCACGCGAATTAATTTGAAGAAAAAAAAAATTAGGGTTTTACCTTGTATATCTCGGAGAGTTTTGCACAAAGGGCATTGGGCGTGCTCAGTGGAAGGGACAGTGAGCATTGTCCCACACAAATGGCAGAACAAGAAATCGAGCCGAGAAGAAGCCATCGTGTACGCAAAACGCTATCGATATTGGGGTGAAACGCACCGTTTTGTGTGTAGTGCAGAAGACGAAGCTGCAAGTGCAAAAACCCTAATCACCCAGTCTTAGTACAGGATTTGGGAAACGACTTTACCGTTTTATACGACACTTAAATTTACTTAAATACCCTTCTCTTTTATATTTTTTAAATTACTCTTATTTTGTCTAACCATTCTTTGTCTCTGTAAATATTTAAGAAAAAAATGATCTTTTAGAATTGTAACCATATATAAAGTGATTGTAAAAATTTATTCAGTACAAACATTTTTCCGTTACGTTTCAATCGTTTTACACATGTTTTTCTTTTTTGTAATTTGAAATCATTTCTTTCTGTGATTCATGCACTCTTGTTAAGTTGTAGAAGAAAAGGCGAACAACAATAAAGTTGTAACAAAATAAGTACTTGAAATTACCTTCCAGAATTGTAAACAAACTCTATAAAACAGAATGTTCAAAACTATTAACACAAAAGTTACTTTCTTGAAATACGGGTAAAAGTGATTTTTGTTAACACTAAAAGAAGTTATTTCATGCATTGACGAACAAAGGCAGCACATAAATAGATGCACCTTGGTAATTAAATCAAGATGAAATTCTAAAACTTTTTACAGAGAATAAAAGAGGTGAGGAAAAATACATGTAAAAGGTATAAGGAATAATGAAGACGAGGTGTGACTTTAAAATTTGAGATAATAATAAAAATAGAGCGTAATTATTTTTTACTTTTAATCATTTAATATTTATATTATTACTCTACTATTAATCTAATATTATATCTAAAAGTATTTTCACCAAGTTGAAACAAAATTATAATAATGTTCACTGGTAAAAGTAAATGACATGTTTTCATTAGGTCAAGTGGTATAGAAATATGATTTGCATAATATACTAATCCATACAAGTTAATGATACATGAATGAAATAATTGTGTAAAGACAAGAAGTAAATGCAATAAATATTTTAAAAGGGAAAGTAAAATATAGATACTGATAAAAATTAAAGTACCAGTTGAAAAAACATCTTATAAAACATTACGTGCTTCTAAAATAATTATGTTTATTATGAACATTTAAATACAACTTTATTTTAATACAAAAGGTTAAAAATAGCTTTAACTTTCATAAAATACTACATTTGGGGTCATGTGAGATTTGGTCTAACTTTCATAAAATATTATTATTTATGACATTTCCAATAAATTTCTTTAGGGGTGGTGTGAGATTTCTAAAAAGGTTTATTGGATGGCAAAGGAAAAGGTATGTGAAGAGAGGGGGGAGAGAGATTAGGGATCAATAGGTTAAAGGAGTTTAACTTAACATTTTTAGGGATGTGAAGGTGGTGTCTCATAGTTTAAGTCAGAGGAAAATGTTCAAGGTGGTCGTGGGACATGTGGATAAAAAAGGCTTTGGATATTCACTTAGTCGTTGGATTTTAAATCACATTGAATGCTTTGATTGATCTCAAAGCTCATGTATAATAATATTTCCGATGAGATACAATATTCAATCATGTTTCTTTCACCGGACGACACCTTTTTGGTTGCTTCTATTGTTTTTCTCTTATAGTTGACTTAGACTTATTTAACATTTATGTTAAAATCTCAGTTCTTTGAAATATTTGATTCCCTTATAAACATCTTAACAAATTATTATTTTTATAAAATTTACTAAAAATGAATATATATATATATATATATATATATATATTTATATATATATATATATTTATATTTATATTGGACCTACATTACCTAAAGTCATTTTAATAGATATATAGTTTCTTTTTAATATTGACGGGTCAATAGAAATTGGGAGAAAAATGTGAAATAGTGATTTTATGATCGATTATAAACATTCTAGGTTCAATTCGTCTCACATTTTATATAGGATTTTTGTTTATAATGGAACAAGTTAGTCATATTCAAATTTTGGGTACAAAATTTTCAATATTTAATATAAAGCGCGAGATAGAAAATTAGAAGTCTTGTTACTCTTAGTTCACTCAACAATTCTCAAAACAACCCACATATTGTTGATTCTAATGATCCTAAACTCAATCTTCTTAAACAAGATTTTGAAACCGAGTCTTATATATACAAAATTGCTATCGAAAAAAAAAAAAAACTCTCAACCAGCAAGTTTCGCAATGGAAAGCAGTCACTAAGAAAGCCACACAAAATAAAACTGCTAATTTATTTAACTAAAAGCTTGTGATTGTGCATAAATGAGATGGTATTAAAAGAACACCTCTCGTACCCCTATCCAAAAAAAGGGTGAGCAAAAATATTTAGAATGCAGAAAAGTGGACCCACATATTTATTGTCGAACAAAGAAAGCTTAGTGCTCCACCTTCCAATTTGGACGCCAAGAACCTATTCCATGAAAATTACTTAGACCCCTTTCAAGCAAACCTCATCCTAGCAAGCAGAAGCATGCCATAACAACTCCATTGCTGTCTTCCGACAATGAAAGGAGTAAAAGTGGAGGCCGTAGCTAGACATTTTCCGTCATAAAATAGGTGTTGTATACATTTCCAATGCAAATACGATTACCATTTAAGCTGCACCCCAGACTGAGGAATTAAAATTGTTCGCATTACACTTCCTTTCGATATTTAAGCCTAAAGAAACATGCCGAAAGTACATAACCGTACAGGAACTATTCACTTAATGTAGCATATTCTTTCATTCAGTTCATTAAACTACAAAGTAGTTAGGCATAGACATTGACATTGGGAGAAAATTTCTCCCATATGATTCAAATCTATATATAATACAAAATAATAGGGAAGCAAACAGAAATAATAGGTTTAGTGTTCTTATTTATAAAAAAATAAAAAAGCCAGGACCCTTTTTGGATAAAGTCATAAGATGGTTCAACATCAAATTATAGAGGCAACAGTAACATACACAAGAATAGCACTTCCAAGATGATGGAGAATATCTTCAAGCTTCACGTCCCATGGTCTGCTCGGTTGGGGGAATCATAACCAGTACTGGTTGAGCATTAAAGCCAGGATGAGGTAACCTGCGACGGAGCTCACGACCTTCTTGACAAAGAGCACACGCATGACAGAAGACATGAGTTGCCAAGTCACATGCTGACTCACACTGTTCACGCTGTGCCTCATCTTCCAAAATGCTTCCACAGCACCCACATGACCTATTAAGTGCTTCGCAACTTCCCTGATTCCCAAGAACAATAAATGATTTATATCAGATTTGAAATTTTTCATAACTTACGGATGTGGGTTTTGTGCACGAGGGAGAGTGGCAAATTATAAGGTGAAAAAACAGCAGGTGGATAAAGGAAAATATCACTTACACAGGCTTTCCATCTATGAAGCATGGGATCATACATAAAATAGTACTAGAGGACACCAAGTAATTTTAAGCAATACAAGTTACATATTGAATACGCCTGAAGTTAAATTGAACTTTGAACTAAACTTCAAGCATACCATTAAGTAACCAATTAACCCCCAACAAAATCTACATACAAAATACCAAAGTCGTTCTATTGATCCAAATCACCTCCTAATTATAGGACTATTTTCTTGGTAATCCATAATTGCCACATTTCAATTTCATAAAGGAAGGCTACAGATTAAAGCTACTTTCTTAGTACAAGTGACACAAAATTATACTAAATAGAGGTTCACCATACTCGACATATACCTCATTGTACCAAAACTGATTACACAAGTGTAAAATATGCAACCAAACCTACGAAGAATAGTAAACATAACCAAAATTCTCAACTTTAGACAGAAGTTTGGAAAGATTTCTTAAACAGTGATGCTGAGTTATAAGTCTCAAACATCTTATTATATAAAGCTGAGGAACCCGAACTTTCCAGCTTGACAGAGTAGACAACCAATTTGTATGTTGAATCTAGCCTACTTGGGGTGTACTGCTACAGCATTTTTCTCAAGGTAGTGTTAATTATTTATAGCTGAAATATAAAAGAAATTTAAAGTACAAAGGCTTATCAATTAATAACCAAATCCAGATAACAATTTTAGCGAGGCCAGGTGCGTCATATTATCAGATACAAAACGATTGTGATATGAAGTGGACTGGATCACGGAGGAAAAGGGTATTAATATATACTATGTAACGTAACATATTGAATCCCCAGTATCAGTGTGATTTCAACAGCAATATAGAGGGATTAAAAGACTAAACTGAAGGGGAAAAAATACACAGTAGCATAGGCAGTTTGATTAAAGACACACCCTGATCTCTCCTATGCAGTCCTTTATCCTACTTCCTCACCTCACTTCCTCACCTCCCCTCTCTACCCTTCTCTTGCAGCTTGCAATGAAGTTTCCCTCCAATCTCCTCCCACAGTCATGCTGGCAGTTAATTACCCCCATTCATGCCAATTCCTTTGCCCACTTAACACATTACACCCTCACTTAGAGGTGGTTTCTTAACACATTATCACCATATTATAAAGAACAAAGAATAAAAGAATAACATACCTCCAAATTGAACCTCCGACGAATAGCAGTTCGGCTAGGGTAGGAAAACCACGGTGCAAGGCAATTCCAACCAAAGCAGGAATTCCCAATCACATACAGTCCAGAATAAGGCAAGCAGTGATTAGCAAACGTCCCGGGAGCCGATCCAAGTCTCTCAACATTGCTTCCATACAGCACACAAGGAGCCACACTCCCAAGAAGACCTACCAAATTGCAAAAGTTTCAATGTAAATAATTGTTTCATGAATCCAGATCGAAACCACATCAAAGGCAACGGAATGCTCAAAATCCACAATCAACTTTTCTTCATAACACAGCATTCATTTCAAAGTAATTACACGCAAACAATATCCGCTGAGGTGAAATCAAAACCTAACACGAAACATTCATCCCTAAATTACAAATGCAGAAAACGCAGAAGGGATACTCACAAACTTCGAGATCGCTGCTGCAGAAGTGATCGTTCTGGCCGAGACAAGCGCAGATGGAGGAGTTCCAGGGGGCTCGGCCCATGGGCTGACCGACGACGCTGCCGTGGCCCAACGGAAGCCCATCTGCGGTCCATCCGAGGAGAAACTCGGGAGTGTCAGGTGGCGTAGTTGGTTGGGATTTGGGCTGGTGGAGAAGAGGACTTGCCTCTTCGTTATTGGGCTGCTTCTCATTATCGGCCATTGAGATTGGAGTTGAACGAAAACGGAACGGAACGGTATTGAGAAGAGAGGAGAAGGGATGTCGGTGGAAACCAGAGCCTCCCCGCGTCGTCTTCTTCTCCTTATAATAATATTATCTAACCCTTTTTCTTACCACACGTAATTTATTTATTCCTTTCTCCTTTCCACTCTCTCTTCTCGACCGCGTCAACGCCACCCAACCACACAACACCGCAATGCTATTTTTCTCTTCCTTCCCTTCCGCACCCCATTTCCATAACATCTTTTTTATTTCTTTTTGAGTTTAAAATAATAAATTTACACTTCTTCCAAAACAACACGCTTACTCTCCTATTTTATATTTCTCGTTCGCCTTTTGCTTGCTCTTTTAATATTTCATAAATTGCTAAATTAAAAATATTACTTTTAAAAGCTCACTCAGCTAAGGATAGAGGTGCAGGGTGATATCACGGAGGTGGAGGAAGAAGCTCTCAGTTAAGGATTGCAAATTGAGTCCAAAAGTTATGGGCTAATGCTTTTCCGGCCGAGTGATTCTTCCAGCACCTCCATGGTGACTTCATGCACCTCCATAATTTAAAAATATTCTCATTTTAACCTTGAGAAAAAGACGAAAATAGTCTTTATGGTAACTCTCATTCATTTTTTTCCACTTTGCGAGTTGCACACACCGCAATACAATTAAAAAATAAACACATTGCGGGTTGTACAATCCGCAATTATGTTTTCTGCACCTTTTACATTGCGGGTTGTACAACCCGCAATGTATTTAAAAGAAATTTTGTGTTGTGGGTGGTACAACCCACTGCTGTGTAGTGGTGGTTATTACCTTAGTTTTACGCTTAAGTCTTGGGCACCAACACTTTATGTTCTTGTTTTGCTACTAAACTTTTAGAATATTTGTTTTTATCATAAATTAAATTATAAAAAATTATTTATAGCTATAAATTATTTTTTTTACTTTTTAATATAAGAAAAAATCTACTAAACTTTTGAAATATTTGTTTTTATCATAAATTAAATTATAAAAAATTATTTATAGCTATAAATTATTTTTTTACTTTTTATTATAAGAAATTTTTTTTGAAATATTTGTTTTTATCATAAATTAAATTATAAAAACTTATTTATAGCTATAAATTATTTTTTTACTTTTTATTATAAGAAATTTTTTTTGAAATATTTGTTTTTATCATAAATTAAATTATAAAAACTTATTTATAGCTATAAATTATTTTTTTACTTTTTATTATAAGAAATTTTTTTTGAAATATTTGTTTTTATCATAAATTAAATTATAAAAACTTATTTATAGCTATAAATTATTTTTTTACTTTTTAT